>Ga0102864_1000287_pt1 | contig 12874 bp, 19 predicted proteins | sample Colrivmet1449B02_FD_84976 | JGI IMG/M metagenome (GOLD analysis project Ga0102864, IMG submission 84976) | Estuarine microbial communities from the Columbia River estuary - metaG 1449B-02 | ecosystem: Environmental > Aquatic > Marine > Intertidal zone > Estuary | place: USA: Columbia River...
CTCAATCAGTGCCGGACTGCGTGATTTAATAACAAACAGATGATGAATATATTGGATTGGATCTGTCATTTTGATTTATATATACTACTTTTATATAATATATAAACCAAACTTTAAATAGAAAATAACCTACTTCAACATTGTCGCAACTGCCGGAAGTTGTCCAAACGAAATAGATCGATGAAAGGGTTTATTAAACGGTGAACCAACAACTAATGGTTTTCCAAATGGAAGAGCCAGACGAGCCCGTAGATAATCTTCAGAAACAAATGGTGATGGAATCATTCTATTTAGAACCAAGATCATATGCCATACCAGTCACTGACCTGTCCTTCGCAATTGTTTCGTATAGATCAAGATCAGCCTCAGAAGGAATAATACATTTGAGAGAAGCAATTATCTGTTGCACATCGTTTAATTGTTCCTTATTTTCATACCGGAAGGATTCGTGAAGAACCTTATCATTCGGAGTCATCAACGATTTATTCGTTTCGTATTCAGCGTAAGTGATAACGTGGATATGAGCCATCTACTATGCTTAGCGAATCAAATTGACTGAACCAGCCATATCAATGGTCAGAATCTGCTGAACAGCACAGAACACAAAGAATTCACCAGTGCTAGCAGTGCCATTCCACTGAACAACCAAATTCTGAACAGGAGTTCCCACAAAACTGAATTCGCCGTTAGTGATGTTTTCACGATTCAGTGATAGACCACCTAGATAAGCACCCGAAGCATAGTTTGTGCGATCACACAGCGACAAAGAAATATCATTCGCGACGGCATTACCAGCAGTATTCGCAAGAGGCCCGGCTGAAGTGCGTGAAGTATCAAACATCAGATTCAGACAACGATTCATCTCCAAAAATTGCTGTGAAACCTGAGACAGATTCGCGTTATGAACCAAAGCACCATCCGCATAGACGTAGCACTGAGTCTGACCACCATCAGTGAGATGACCAGCATTACGCTGAGTTTGAGTGGGTTGAGTTCCCCACAGAATGCAACGAACGGATGAGGAGTTCAGACCAATTGTCTGAGTAATAGAAGCCTGTTGAGCATAACGCGAGTTGTGGAAAGTATCAATTTTCATCTGATACACACGAGAAGCCAACATCGCCTTGATGCCCTGCTCATAGGCTGGTTCAGGAACGAGATTCTCAAAGACGAGAGAAGCATCGCTAATTGTGTAATTGGTAACAGCATCACCTGAACCCTGAGTAATTGCCTGTAGAACAGACTCAGTATCAATCTGAAGCAGAGCAGAGGAGAGGAGGAAGAGGGGCAAATGCTGTTGAGCATTAAATACACCAAGTGGAATAGGAACACAAACAGTTACAGACTGACCAGTATTAAAAGCACCAGGAAAGACTTGATCGTGAATCTTAGCGTCCGAGTCAAGATATTGTTGATTTGTGGCGTGAAGGAGGAGAGAATTGTATAGTTTATTGGCCATGTTCAATGATTCCACATTCTGACCGGACAGAATCGCTGAGATACGCTGAAAAACGGAAGCACCAGAACCCGATTGTTTGAACGCCCATGAATAGGCCACAGCCTGAGTCACGTTACAAGTGAATTTTACATATGCTGAACCTGAAACCATAAAACCACTGCCCATATTGGCAGGAAGTTGAAAGAGCAGAGGCTGACCAGCATTGACCGTGCCGGACTGTGAGGCTACAGAAACAATTCGACGGGCAGAGGAATTCGCCAGACGAGGACGAGCCTCAGGCATCCATGAACTTGGGACATCCTGTTGAGCCACACTAAGCGAATATGATTTGAGGGGCTGTGAACCGGACATTAAAATTGATTATCTACTTATGCTTGATAATATTTTCTTTTCACAACTCCGCCATCTTGTAATCCAACCGATTTCGCGATATCACCGACTGTCTTGGCCTGATCCAAAAGCGACTGAACCCCCTTCGCTCCAGCGATGATTGGCTGGGCTAATGAGCCGAGCACCGGAATCTTTGAAACAAAATCTCCTGCTCCTGCGATAATATCAACAGGCTTACGAACCACGTCATATACTTTACCTGCTACATTCTTTGCACCTGACCATACATTACTTGCCGTAGACTTAATGCCTTCCCATAGATCCGAAAACCAGCCCATTGATTAAATACTACTAATATATCACATTATTCAAAGGGCACAACTGCTAAACTCAAAATACAAAAATCAAACCGATTATTGGCTCCGCCGTTATATGCAATAGAGGATGTGATCTCTACATCAATACCGCCTCCCGTAGTCTCCAGATAAAATGGATAATTACCACCCATATCCTGAGCATGTTCACCACGATTACAAAAGATCAGAGCATTGCTAGGCTGATACGCTTTACGAATTGAATCAGATTTAATCGTAATTAGACGGTTATCATGTGTTTGTGTTGAATCCGCAATTGTAAAACCAATGAGTTTACATTCATATCGCCCGTTAAGACCTACAGGATACATTAGACGAGCCGGAAGACTACCAGCACTACCTTGAATAATAATCTGACACAATTGAGGAGAAGCCATTACTACTTCTTCTTGCTATAATAATTTGCTTTTATTGCATTTAATTGTTTTTCCGCCTCTGTCTTACTTTTCCATTCTTTGCTCAACGGATTACCCCGTTCACCATAGACTTTGTATTGGTTATGATTGGGACGTTTGCGAATAAACCACGGCATGGACTTTTATTAAGAAGATAGAGATTAATCTCCGCCTTGCACACTTGGCGGAGCAAGTGTTTAGTCCCCAAAAAAATAAATCTAAGTGACGAATCTCTCAGGACTAATCAATCCCCAATCCTCTGCCTTTTTCTTAGCAGAAATACCTAATTCGGATAAATAACTCCCAAGATCTCTATTAGGATCCTGTCGTAAATTACTTATTAACCGATCATCGGATTCACGGACTAAATCACGTAACTCTTTGTCTCCTATTTTACCTGCATCTTTTGCCTTTCTAAACCGATCATAATCTATATCATGTTGGCGACATGCTGAATCAGAAGCATTAATCGGATTACCTTCATCTAATTCATTACCTGGGCCACAATAACGATAACCACCAGGAGCGGTAAATTTACCTTTTGCCCAGTTACTGGCAGTGTGTATTACATTACCAACTGTATTCTTAAACGAGTCATACACATTACCGACTGTCTGACTTGCTTTACTAAAAAGATCACCAAACCAACCCATACTACTTCATACCTGATAATTTAATGCCGTTTTTCTTCAAAAACTGCGAAACCAACGATACATGCTTTTTCGGAACGACTAACTCACCAGGCATTAAACGAACCAATACCCGATCCGGATCATCCTTTTTCAGAATCCCATCAGGAATGTTTACATGTGATTCATCCACCATACCGCCATTAGCAAATACAGGCATCCCCCACATAGACACATGCGGAATATTGGGAGCAAATCCATATCTAGGAGGGCACATCTCTATATTAGAGTGACAATATTAAACGAAGGAACTCCTAACAAATTAAACATACAATCCCAAAAAGCGTCCTTTATTCTCTCTGAAATCCATCCGATAAAAAACAGAGGAATCGGAGAATAGTCTTTGCAACAGAAGGCTTACGAATCTTCTTCGCCAGAAGCAATCGCTCAAATTCTGCTTTAAAGGCCTGACGGTGTGGAAAGGTTCGCACGAGATTCTCTGCTCCAATATCGACTGGAAAATCATCATATCCATCCAGTAATCCTACCACACATACAACATGATATGCCTTCAGATCTTCCTTTGCCAAGGTATCACGATGGACTTTCTCATTCAAATCAAACACAGCATAATCAAACTGGTGTTGAGCAAGAGGAATATTGCGAAAGGATTCGTGCCATATCAACACCTTGCCGTAGGATTTCAATAGATCAATTTCCTCAGGTTTCAATGGACGAGAACAAGCCAATACAAAAGGTTTTTCATCTCCGTGGCGTGGAATATCTACCGCTTTAACGTCCGACAGATCTAGATCCCGTTTAATCACAGGTGGAAGATTATCTAAGATACTGGCCATTATATACTTATTGTTTGGAAATTAATTGGCTAACCAGTCCTGCCATCTTTTCCAAGTCCTTCTGCATCTTCGCCATCTTGACCTCTTGCTCTCTTGCCCATGTTTCTAATACTTGATTACGTTGCGTTAGGATATCAATCTCCTCCATCAGCCCCTTTACTGCATTGACCGTGTGCGATAAGATAGGGCGGTCATTTACACCCAGTGTGTTCTTATCCGTTAAAGTCTGTTCTGCCACAGGCTTTTTCATCTCCTCTTCGTATTCATACCAATGATTACAGACGTGTCTAGATACACCTGCCTGTATCGCACTCTCCAATACGTTCTGAGCGATAAACCCCTCCTGAGCACAACAACAGAACTCGGGCTCTTCATACTCTACGTCCTGTCCATCTGCCGTCTTCTGTTTCGTAGGGCAGGTGTTCTTCATACAGAAACTGGAAGGTTTCAAACCCTTAATGAATTTAATTGACGAAGCAGGCGATAGTTCTTCAATATTTCGTTTAATACGTGAATCACTGGCGATGCCATAGCCTGCCCCCTGATTGACGTAGAAGTATCCAGACCCTGTATTTTCCAAGTTCATATGAACCATAAAAATGTCCCAGTTACGACTGATAAGAACGGCTTGACCTGAGATATACACCTTACGGTCATAAAACCCATCTCCTTTAATCAACCACGAATGGGTATTGTCGTGAATGCCCCACTGATTACCATTTACCATCAAGCAGTGTCTATCCGCCAACCCATACCCGCTCCACCCATTCCGACCATTTCCGTGTGTGGCGATATTTCCATAGGGGTTCCCTTCGGCATCTGCTGAACGAATGCCTCTTCCTAACCCCTCCCACCAAATACCCGTATTATTGTTTGAGATACGAAGCCAGTCACTCCAATAACTTGTTTGAGAACATCTGAATACACCATTCATCCACGTATCGCCTCTGATATAATTGAAATTATCGGAATACCCAAAATGGGTATTTGTACCGTTAGGGTTACGAATGGTGAGTGTTCCATTTGGGTCATTAACGCCTCCGACTGTTAGTCTTGCCGCTATAGTGACGTCACCAGCTGGGAGAATCGTGAATTGACTACTACGCTCTACTCCAATTTGGAAGACGCCATCGGAACGATTAGCAATTTCCCACCATCTGCCAGTTGCGACACCACCAGAACGACCCATGCGAATCGCACACCATCCATCGGTATCTGATACGATATGTGGAGCCATATACATCATAGGATATATTGTTCCATATTGCGTTCCTGCCGTTTCAGAACGTGTAGAACATCCATCTCCCCAAAAAGACGTAGTCTTGACGATAAACTTCCCCCAATAATCATTGACTGCCCCAGGCAATGAAACATGTAATTTTCCTTGAGGACTTGCTGTTCCAATGCCTACATTACCATTAACTTGTAAATTTCCAGCAACGCCAAGATTACTAGCAAAGGAAGCAGGGGATGCTCCCCATCCCATATCTCGTCCTATGGTGAAACCACCTCCTACATAATACATGAAAGAGGCCACACGGTCTCCCGAATCATGGATAGCGATTTCTGTATTACTTTGACATTCAAACAGCAGACCCGCCGTGCTAGACGTCCAAAATGAACCACCGCCATAGTTTCGGTCAATGCCTCCAAGAGTCAAAGAACCGGCCGCCATATGGTTATTGGGAACAGCATAGGCCGTTCCTCCAACGACGTTAAGCAGTCTATCATTCAATATCAGATTGCCTCCAGTATCCAACGTCATCACGTTCGTAGTGCCATTATACCATTTATGAACGCCCGTCGTTGGTGTGCCATACCACAACGTTCCTCCATTAATTCCGAGTGCATAGGGACAACTATTCGCATCACCAGGCCATAGGATAAGACGTGTTCCTGGTCCTCCGTTGGTGCCGTTTGATGGAGCCGATACATTCACATCATGAAACTTCCCCTTGCCTACTACATATAAATTCGTATCAATGCTTGTCCCTGACACTCCCACGCCCAGTGCGGCATTCACATACACCGAGCCATTCGTTCCCTCTCCAGAGACACGAAGACGTTCTACCACTGTTCCAGTGCCCCCATCAACATGAAACCCAATCTCTGTCTTATCCGTAGATGGCATATAGCCTTGAATATAAGCGGAGCGATTTGTTCCTGTAGTTGATCCGAATAGGAATCGCTGGTTGATGTATTGACCACCAGCGTAGGTCGCATTGTTGAGGACGAAGAAATCGGCCGAGCCTGTCTTCCCTATCTGGAAAATACCGATGTCTGGGTTCTGTCCGACTCCAACCTTATCAAACAAACGGATGCGTCTATCCGATGCAGTCGTTCCTGCTCCGACCATATCCAAACAACCAGTGGTAAAGGCTTGATAGCCGATTTTACCAGCATTTCCATCTTTCCCTGATACACCACTACCAAACTCTATGATGTTCGATGAGGTCAATCCGAGCGTTCCTGTCATCGTGTCTCCCGCCTTCAAGACCCGAAGATTGTCTTGTGTATCAACGTAAGAGGTAGAAGCCTTTCCGTTAATCTGTGTTTGGATCGCCGAGGTTACTCCGCTTAGGTAAGATGCCTCTAGTAATGTGACTGAAACCGCTTGAACATTGCCTGCGACGCTAAGCCCCAATAGACGATTGGCCATCAGGCCAGAGAGAGTAATAGGAGATACATTTGAGAACGTATGCGTTCCAGTGAAGGTCTGAGGCCCGGCTAGTTTGGCATAGGTTGCACCAAGACCAGTAATTGCAGTATCCACGTAGGTCTTGTTGGTGTAGTCGTCTCCAATTACAGGTATGGCTGAACTGGTCACTTTGAAGGCACCCATAATGAGGGAACCCGTCATCGTGTCCCCTGATTTCAGAACACGTAGGTTATCTTGTGTATCCACGTAGCCCTTCCGTGTCAATGTATCGTCTGTAGTGGGTGTAGCGGTGCTCGTTACTTTATTGGAACCCATCACGATGTCGCCCGTCATGGTTCCACCCGACAGGTTCAATTTCCCATTGAGTTGCGTTTGGATGTCTGACGATACGTTGTCTAGGTAGTCCAATTTTGTAGTGCTAATACCAGAGGAAACCAGTTGCTTGTTCCCGTTAAGCACGGCTACTCTATCCGCAGTCAGGGAGGGCATCGTGACGTTCGTCAGTTCTACGCCCTGTTCATCCAGTTGCAGACCATACCACCGCACCGTCTGAACACCTGATGGATTTGCGGTAATACATAAGGCACAAATATAACGATGAGCAGGAACAAAAGTTCCCTCCATGACCTTGTAAAGGGAATCGGATGGGGTAAAGGACACAGTGGTGGTCGTCAGGTATTGATTGATGCTTGTTCCATTATCAGAGGCGAAGAGTTGGATAGAGGAATTATAGGAGGGTTCGTTGATGTTCCAATTCATGACGATGTCGGTTCGTTTGCCCGTTCCCGCTACACCGAGATCGGCCAGTTGTAGGATGGCGTAATTCTGCGTGGTTGTGGCTTGATAAATTCCCATAGAAGACGTGATAGAACCAAAGTATTGACGGGTGATGACTCCTGCATCCGTTGCTGGTGTGGTGTAGTTCGCATCAATGGACAGGACGGATCCTAGAGTAGCCTTTTTGGTGGCGGGGACGAGGAGGTCGTCGGCGGACAGTTGGGCAGTGTAACTGACATTACCGATTACTGTTTGTGGGGTTGTTGTCACCTTGTCTAGAAACGACCCAGCAATGGCGATGGATAGGTTGGATACAACATTATCTAGATGGGTCTTATTCACTACATCGTTTCCGGTTGTTGCATTATGAGTCGTTTGGATATTTTGTGCTCCCATATTGAGCGTTCGGGTTGCGTTTTCATAAGGGACATAATCAGATAAATTTACTAATTGTCCATCAATATATACCTGATCTGCCTCTACAATATTGAGACCATCTAACGTATTAGGGAGGTATTGTTGATTGAGTCCGGATACAGACATATTCTCTTACTTATATTAGAGATAATCTATATGGCATTTCAAACAGAAAAGCATAAACTATCCGATGAACTGAAAGCGTTGGATCATCAGGTTGATTTAGGTGGGAAAAACCAACCCTTTCCAAAATCCCATTTTTTGTATTTGATCGCTGGAGGCTTAGGATCGGGAAAAACTTCACTGGCTCTAGGACTATTGAAAATCAAAAAGGAGGACGGTGGCTACCGTAAGTGTTATAATCGTATCTATGTCGTATCGCCAACTGCAAAATATGATCCTAAATGGGACAAATTGATTCAGGAAGTGGATGACGAGGGTAATTACTATACAGAGTGTAATGATGAAACCATTGGAGAAATCATTGAGAAGTTGGAGGTATACAACGAAGAGTGGAAGGAGAACCATAAGAAAGATGAAAAGCCATCTTCATTAGTTATTATTGATGATTGTGTAGATTCATTCAGTAAACGACAGAAGAATAAATTAAATAAGTTGGTTCTTACCTTACGGCATTTGAAAACATCGGTTTGGATTATGACCCAGAAATTAAATGCTGTTCCTCAACTCATTCGTGCTCAGGCTAGAGCGATTTCTTTCTTTCCGACATTGAATCGCCGTGAAGAAGAAACACTGATTAATGAAATCAACATTGACGAGAAACTGTTTAAGAGGTTAATTGATTTCGCTGGAAATGGGGATGATCATCCTTTTCTACACGTTAAACTCGGGAGTGGAAAACCTATCTTTTTTCGTAAGTATGATCAGATTAAATTGGAATGAATTCTTTAATTCACATGTGTCCTTTTGAAGAAGATACATATTACAGTAGAAATAAAGAACGTATCCTAGCAAAGACCAGACAAAAGCATAAGTGCGAATGCGGGGCAGAGTATTCCTATTCCAATCGGAAATGTCATTTGGGATCTATCCGACACATAATTTATCTCAAGAGTAAAGAGAGTAATGACTTACGTAATTCAACCTAGAACATATGAACAAGCAAAGCGTCTTGGGGTTACTGTAAAAGTTAGTAGTAACCCAAAGAAGAAAATTGATGTGTTTAAGGATGGGATTAAAATTGCATCAATTGGGGCAATAGGCTATAAAGATTATACAATATATTTGAAAGAAGATAAGAAGTTGGCAGAGGAAAAGAGAAAGGCTTACAAGGCTAGACATGAGAAGGATAGGAAGGTTGTTGGTTCGGCTGGATATTATGCGGATCAGTTACTTTGGTAAGCCTAACAATCCTGCAATGGTTTGGTTGATTTCATTTCGAAACATTGGAACCGTTTTCCAAATACGCTGTTTTTTTGGATTTGTTGTATGTGTTGATATACCTAGATTTTCTGCTAATTTTCTGATTTGGTCACGGCTTAATGCGTTTACTTTTTCAGGAGTAGAATACTCTAAGGCATAGTCTTGTTTTGTTTTTGCTTCTTGTTTTTCTTCGGCAACATATTCAGCAGGAACATCCGCTTGTGGATTATCTAAGCGAATTGGAGCACCTGATACAGCGGGTTGGGCAGGTTGGACAAGAGGAGCATCTGGTAGATCTAATACATAGGATTGCCCTGATCTCATGGATGCGTTTTCAAAATCAAAGGCAAAGGATGGGAGAGAACGGGGAGATAAACTTTCAATCGAGGGAGTTTCCCATGAGGATACACCTGATCGTTCGGAGGGTGGAATAATACCTCTTGCTACTTTTCTGACATCTTCTAAGGTTACTTCGGGCATCTTTACTTCTGGCATAGGAGCAGGAAACCCACGTGCACCTTGTCGTCCTGCTTGACCTTGTTCTCCGCGTTCACCACGTTCCCCACGTTCCCCACGTTCTCCCTGTGGAGCATTTACAATGATATTAGGCAATGGACGATTACCTAATACATTAATGAGTTGTTCCAATTGTTGTTGAGAAGATACTAATGGTTGAGCGGATTGAACTAATGGTTGTGCTGGTTGTCGCTCTCCCGAAGGGAGACCCTGTCGCTCTCCCGAAGGGAGACCTAGACCCGCATATAATGCGGGTTGTCGTTGAGCCAGTAGAGGGGCTAATGTTTGTAGCAATTGTTGAGCCTGTGAGGGTTGAGGAGGACGTTTCGCACCACCACCTCCGCGTTTGGTTACATAGACATTAACTTGTTGAGAAACTGATGTCTTCTGTTTTACTTTAGTTTTCTTTGTTGTCTTCTTCTTAGCCATATCTACTAAGTTGTGATAATATATTTGCGGATTTAATAAATGCTTCGTGTCGGGATTCTCCTAATGGTTTGATTAATCCTTGTGCTTCTAATTTCTTACGTGTCGCTTCTGACATTTCATGTTGAAATTTTCCTTTCATCAATGGTTTCTGTTTACGTATTTTCTCTTGTAATTTTTTATCCCTCTTGAGATAAGCGGGTAGTCTTGTCTTCTTGCGTGGCATCTACCATAACCTTTGATTTTAGTTTTTCTAATCGTTTCATTGCCTTGTCTCTTGTTTTCATTAACGTATCATATACCGTAGGGTCAATAGATGGTGCAATAGGAACACGATCTTGTGCATGTGAATCTGATTTATAAGACCACTCTTGAATGGTAAGACGACATGTCCAGTCTAATCCTCCCATGTCTAATTCATACGCTTGAGCGTCGCCTAGATATAAATTGATACGATCTACGATTTGATTCGCTAAATCTATTTCAAGATCGGTGCTGTTCGTCCATTGGATAATGGCTCCTGGAAGGACACCGACTTGGACTTTGGCGAGGATGTCACTGTATTCGTTAGAACTGACCACATTTTCGTAGTTGCTAGTTTGGGTGAGATTTTCAGATCTAACGTATATCGCTGTGTTCTGGCTGACGTTGACGTTTTGCGTTGACGTGCTGGGGGTAACTGACGCTGGGGTGGTATATCCGAAAGAGAATACATTAGTGTAGCCGAAGCAACGCAAAACGACAGGAGAAGCAACGAGTATACTAATGGTCGTGCTGATGGAGTCAGAGGGAAGAAATGAAAAAGTAACTTTACCAGTATTTCGGTTATAAGTAAAACTAAGACGAGAAGAAGCATCCCAGCCTGTTAATGCTAAGATAGAAGAAGAAAGTTTAGATTTGAACTCTGTAAGAAGAGTGAGGATATTGTAATTTCCTGCTTCTATCTGAATGGTTGCAGAATAGGTAACCGCATTACGAACAATCTGATAGGTAATAGAGTTGTTTGTAGAGTTGATCAGTTTGAAGTTATACGGAATTTCTGCGGATCCAACACGACACGTAAGCCAATTATTGGGATTGCTTAATGTAATAGGTTTAATAAGATTAATATTAAAATTAGAGGGAGTTCCATCAGCACGATACGCTGAAGAGATAAAGATATTGTATGTTTTTACAATAGATAATGAGGAGTCTACGTCCATTTATCTATTGGTGATATTATTTGCGGGATTGTTTGATTTTCTCTTTTAATACATTGCTCAACATCTCACGGACGGTTTTTTGATGCTGATCTTGATCTTCTATTTTCTCTTTTATTTCTTTTGAATTGAACTGTTCCAATGGCATGAACATCGACTCATCAATTAATTGGGAAATAGGCTTACGGGAAAACATTTATGTTTCTCTGTCTGTCGGAGGGTTAGATTTTATTTTTATTATTTTATCTTGGCTTATTTTAGATGACGAAGAGTAAACTAGAAAAAGAATTCCAAGCAGATGAGGATGGAACGGTATTGGTTCCTAAAGAAATTGTTCCTCCGGTTGAAGTATCTGTAACTGCTATTAAAAAAGCAGTGAAACGAGAAATGAGTGAGAAACAACGGGCAAATATGGAACGAATGATTGAGATGAATAAGGAGAAATGGGCGAAGAAACGGGAAGAGAAACAGAAAGCACTAGAGGAAGAGATTCTGAAGAAGAAAGAAGAAGAGCAGAAATTATTGGATGCAGGAACACATGTTCGGGTGAAAGTTAGTAAGAAGGAATATAAGCCAAGGGTAAGTGCTGACTTGATTCAGCCATCCCTTAGGGAGAAAAAGATTGAATCACCTAATCCACCTAAGCCATTGCCTCTACGTAGAACTAAAGCATATGAAAAGACACACGATAGTGAGAGTGACTCTGATCTCAATGATACCGTTACAGAAACGGAAACGGATCTAACGGAGGACGATAGCGAGATTGATGAACGACCAAAACAACGTAGAGTTCGTCGTGAAATGAAGAAGACCCTACGGGTGGTTGAAAAAGTGAATCAGGCTCTGAGTTATGCCCCTCCGACCAATCCTTATCTCACTATGCTACAGAACAGATGGCAGTAAGTTGGGTTTTCTATTATGCTAAGAAGTATGGCATAAAATGGATGATGCAACAGAGAGGGTTTTCTTCGTTTAGTATTTCGGTTGTTTTATTTCTTGTTTGTTAGTAGAATGAGTCTGGTTGAGGAGTTGAAGGCATTTGACTGTCGTGTAAAGAAACCTCTTCCACCAGCCATTAGAAAATGGCGTGAGCGATGGGTAAAAGCTATTAAGAAAGAATGGGTTGTGTTGAATGCTTATGATGTGAGAAAGGAGAAGTGTTCAATTTATGAGGAGCATTTTTAAAACATAATAATAGAATGATAGATCCAGTTCTATATGATCTCATTGAATATTTTGAAGATTGTATTTATGATGCCTACGTTTATTTAGATGTAAATACGGAAGATATATTTGATAAATTACAAAATAAAGCAGTAGAGGAAGCGATGGATGATATCCGAACAGAACCTATGATTATACATAACTATGATCTTGATTATGTGATGGGCTTGGCAATTAAGAAATGTTCATTTAAAGATTATATAAATTATAGAACACTTCATTTTTAAAA
>Ga0102864_1000294_pt1 | contig 12707 bp, 11 predicted proteins | sample Colrivmet1449B02_FD_84976 | JGI IMG/M metagenome (GOLD analysis project Ga0102864, IMG submission 84976) | Estuarine microbial communities from the Columbia River estuary - metaG 1449B-02 | ecosystem: Environmental > Aquatic > Marine > Intertidal zone > Estuary | place: USA: Columbia River...
CTAGTTTAAAAAAGCTGCCAAATTTAACCCAACAACAAAAATACGACAGCAGTTTTGCTATTTATTGTAAAGCGACTATCGACTACACGCAGGCAAGTTTGTTAGCGAATGCAGCATTAGCTGGTAAAACATTTACTTACGAAAACGGCAAAGAAATTATTACCATCAACCAAATAAATATTTTTAATAACGGCGACAAGGTTGCTGCTAAAATAAATTTGAACGCTGCTGTTACCAAAGGGTTATTCACCAAAAAAATTAATGCAGAAATTTATGCGCTTGGAACTCCGATTTATGACAGAGTAAATCAAGAATTAAAAATTACCAATTTTGATTTCGATATTAAAAGTAAAAATGCCTTGGTTGGTGCGACTGCATTTCTTTTTAAGAACTCCTTTAAAAATCAAATTGAATCACAATTAAATTACCCTATGAAAGTCCAATTGCTCCAAGCGCAACAAAATGCGAACAGTGCACTTACTAATGCAAAATTTAATTTCATTCAATTAAATGGTAATATTATTCGATTTGAACCCACAGATATCTTACTGGAAGAGCAGTCTATTGCCATCCAATTAGCTTGTATCGGTAAACTTGCCGTAGAAATTAAGGGTTTTTAGGTAACATTAAAAAAAGTATATTTAAAAAACAAAAAAAATTAACATGGATCGTTATTTCGGAATTTTTGGTATCATCGCTATTTTAGGTATTGCTTTTTTGCTTTCCAATAATAAAAAAGCAATCGATAAAAAATTAGTGTTTACAGGTTTGCTCATTCAAGCATTACTTGCTGTTTTTATTCTGAAGGTGCCATTAGGACAAATCGTGTTTGCAAAAATCGGTTACTTTATAACAATGCTGTTAGACTTCTCTAACAAGGGCGCAGATTTTGTATTTGGACCATTAGTTAACTCCTCTTTATTAGCGCCCGTATTTGGCATTAGTAATACTTTTATTTTCTTTTTTAAAATTATCCCTACTATTATTTTTGTATCCGTATTAGTAAGCATTGCATACCACATCGGAATCATGCAAAGAATTGTAGCAGTGTTTGCAAAAGTAGTGCATAAGCTAATGGGCGTAAGCGGTTCGGAAGCATTGTCGAATGTAGGCAGTGCATTTGTTGGACAAGTTGAAGCACAGATTATGATCAAGCCTTATATTTCTGGAATGACTAAATCTGAATTGTTAGCGAGTATGGCCGGCAGTATGGCTTGTATTGCAGGTGGGGTAATGGCTGTTTATATTTCGATGGGCGTGCCTGCAGAATATTTAATTGCGGCTAGTATTATGGCAGCTCCGGGCGCATTGGTGATTGCAAAAATTGTTTATCCAGAAACAGAAGTTTCGGAAACAAAAGGAACGGTAAAAATTGAAATTAAAAAAGCACATGCCAATTTAATGGATGCTATTTCGCATGGTGCAAGTGATGGTATGCGCATTTCGTTAAATGTGATTGCCATGCTACTTGGTTTTATTGCATTAATTGCGATGGTAGATGCGGGCTTAAGCTATGTAGGCAGAGCCTTGTATTACAATACTAGCATGGATTTAAGCATGATTGGTATTTCTTTAAAAGAACTTAGCTTAAAAGAAATATTAGGCTCGGTGTTTTCTGTTTTTGCCTACTTAATGGGTGTGCCTTCAAAAGATACACACCTAGTTGGTGCGCTCATGGGCACCAAATTAGTGATCAACGAATTTGTAGCTTATTCTAATTTATCGCCCATGATAGCTGCAGGTGTTTTATCGAAAAAATCAATTGTGATTGTGAGTTTTGCGTTATGCGGATTTGCTAATTTTAGCTCTATCGCTATACAAGTAGGTGGCATTGGCGAACTAGCACCCGATAGACGCGCAGACTTAGCTAAGCTTGGATTTAAAGCACTTATTTGCGGAACGCTGGCTTCTTATTTGTCTGCAACAATTGCAGGCTTGTTGATGTAGTTTAAATGATTACTGTATAGATGACATGTGCACCTGACATCAATTAAAAAAAACACCGAAAACAAAAAGAGCCTTAGATTTCTCTAAAGCTCTTTTGCGGAATGGACGGGACTCGAACCCGCGACCTCCTGCGTGACAGGCAGGCATTCTAACCAGCTGAACTACCACTCCGTTTCCCTATGGGACTGCAAATATACAGTCTAATATGGTTTTATCAATAAAAAAATGAAAATTCTCGAAATTAATCGATTAAACAGTTCCTTCTTTTAGTTTCTCTGCATTCTCTGCAAATTGCAATCCATCTATAATATCCTGAATATCACCATTCATTACCCCATTTAAATTATAAGAGGTTAAACCAATGCGGTGCTCGGTTAACCTGCTTTGTGGGTAGTTATAGGTTCTAATTTTAGCAGAACGGTCGCCTGTTGCTACCATGGTCTTTCTTTTTTTGGATACTTCATCCAAATGTTTTGCGTATTCCATCTCATATATACGAGATCTTAAAACAGAAAGTGCTTTATCGTAATTTTTATGCTGTGATTTTTCATCTTGGCATTGTGCGACAATTCCTGTTGGAACGTGCGTTAATCGAACAGCCGAATAAGTTGTGTTCACCGATTGCCCACCTGGACCAGATGAACAGAAAAAGTCTTTACGAATATCACTTACTTTTAAATCAATATCGAATTCGTCTGCTTCTGGTAATACCACTATAGAAGCGGCCGAAGTATGCACCCTGCCTTGTGTTTCGGTTGCAGGCACTCTTTGTACACGGTGTACACCCGATTCGTATTTCAAGGTGCCGTATACGTCTTCGCCAGAAACATTTAAAATAATTTCTTTATAGCCACCTGCGGTACCTTGTGTATAATCTACCAGTTCTGTTTTCCATCCTTTGTTTTCACAAAAGCGTTGGTACATTCTGAATAAATCTCCGGCAAACAAACTAGCTTCGTCGCCACCAGTACCCGCGCGAATTTCTAAAATAGCATTTTTAGCATCTTCAGGATCAGAAGGAATCAACATTAAACGAATGTCTTCTTCCATTTTATCCCTTTCGTGAATAAGTGTGTCTAGTTCTGCTTTCGCCATTTCCCTAAACTCTTCGTCTTTTTCGGTTGCTAAAATTTCTTTGTTCGACTCGATATTGCTCATGATATTGCTATAAATGAGGTATTCCGCCACAATTTTAGACAACTCTTTGTATTCTTTATTTAATTGAGCAAATCGCTTCATATCAGACATAGCCGTTGGAGAAGAAAGCTCCACTTCTACATCTTCAAATCTTCTTTTTATTGCTTCTAACTTTTCTAACATAATTTTAATCCCTGAAACAGGGCGCAATTTACGAAATTAACTGATTCTTAGCGATTCCTTTTGGGGAAATTCGAGCGGATAAGCTATTTGAGTGACTGAGTAAATAAACTGTCGGATTGCATCCAATAAGCGCTGGCACCGGCCATGGAGCATTGCTCCATTTTAATTTGAGTACTCCTTAAAGTATCTGTGCGTAGGTTTTGATATTGTAAAATATGACCGTCTTTGCCATAAATAATTTTACCTTCTTTGACTGTAAATTTTTTCAAGCCCAAAATTGGAATTGTTTTTTGATAACTTCCAAAAATATCAAAAACCATAATGCCCACTAGCGGATCATTTAAATAAACAAATTCATTATTAGCAGATAAGAAATTTGGCTTGATTAATTTTTTTGTGAATAAATAAAGATCTTGTGATTGTTGCTTTGTTTGAAAATTTCCGTCGAGCCTCACTAGTTTTCTACTGAACTCGTCGTAAGCCCAAAATCCATTTACTGGTGCCGTGCAAACTAAATTAAAAAATGAATTTGGATAAATTGCTCTCAAATCATAGGATCCTATTTCTGCTAAATTAACATCTAAAATTTTTACTTGAAAAAAAGAAGGGTAAAAAACCATTATAGCAAAAGGATTGGTAGCATCTAAAATCTCAGGGCTTCCACTTGCTAAAGCTGCGTAATGATTGGTCTTTAGCCTTGTCGATTCTATTTTTGTAATATTACTTTTTAAGTCAATATATAGCACATTGTCTAATCGATCAACTTGGTAACTTTTAACTTGCGTTGCAATTAAAGTGCTTTGCGCACTTGCCTGCAGACAAATAAAATATAAAAAAAAGAACTTAAGCTTTTTCATTTTCGTTAAAAGTTAAAAGCGAAATTTCTGTTCCATCAAAACAAGCATAGGTATTAGAGTGAATCCATTCTCCTAAATTAATATACCTGCTGTTACTTCCTAAATCAATATTAAGTGGAATATGACGATGACCAAATATAAAATAATCGTAATGGCTTTGTTTTAATTTTTCTTTTGCATAAATAGCTAACCACTCGTTTTCCTCGCCTAAAAATTGTTCTTTTTTATCGTGAACCAGGCGTGATTTTTGAGACCATGCATGTGCTAGTCCTACGCCAAGATTTGGATGTATGCGCGCAAATAACCATTGGCAAACTTTGCTCGTAAAAATTTTCTTCAGCAATTTATAATTGTAATCTCCGGGGCCTAATCCGTCGCCATGCCCAATAAAAAAGCGTTTTCCATTAAATTCGCGTTCGACTGGTGCCGAATGTAATTGTACACCTAATTCTTTTTGAAAATAAGTAAACATCCAAAGGTCGTGATTGCCTTTAAAAAAATGAACGGGAATACCTGCGTCGGTTAATGCGGCAATGGCTCCTTGCAAACGCACAAAACCTTTTGGCACCACCATTGCATATTCAAACCAAAAATCAAAAATATCGCCTACTAAAAAAATTTCGGCGGCGTCTGCTTTTATACTATTTAACCAGCGCACAATTTTATCTTCTCTTAATCGACTAGTTTCGTAATTAGGTAAGCCTAAATGAAAGTCGGAAGCAAAATATATTTTCTTTTGGTTTTCCATTAGGCTTGCGTATCGTCAATTAAAAATAAAAATAATTCTCTTGGACCATGTGCACCTAAAACCAAAGTTTTTTCAATGTCTGCCGTTCTACTTGGTCCTGCTACAACACTCATCAAAGAAGGTAATTGACCTTGGTATTTTTCATTCATAAATTGAATAGCATCTATTGTGTCGTTTTTCAATTGAGATGTATAGGCTACTACCACATGAATGCTTGGATAGATAGATAGCCTGCGGCCTGCGGCCGATCCGCTGCTAATTAAAATACTCCCTGTTCTTGCTACTAATGCCTCGCAAGTAGTAATACCCGCTACTGCATCTATAAATTCAAAGTCGGTTGTTTGATAGGTAATTTGATTTTTAATAAGCCCCTGCAAGTCTTTTTCCCAGCAAAAAATATTGGTCCATTTTTTATCTTGCGCTATAGACTTTAATTGTAGTAAAAAATCTTTTTCATCTTCGCAATAAACAAATTGACCATTCACTTTATTGAACGCTTCTGCGAATTGAATTTCTAGCAATTCGGGTGAGCTCGCAAAAATAGCTTCCGTATCTTCGAATTTTGGGAAGGGGTTTTCCGCTTTTTCAATCAGGGCTTTCCTGATTTTTTTAAGCATGCGTTCTTTGGGTGTTGCTTCTTGCATATTGCTAAAATAAAAAATACCGCTCAATGAGCGGTATTTCTTTTAAAATATATTATTCAGTTTTGGAGTCTACGTTCGGACTATTCTGATTGCTAATTTTTAAACCATCATCTGGATTATCTGAATTAGCAAATTCGGCCTCCAGCTCTTCTATGGTCTTTTCGCCTTCAACAGCAGGCTTAGATTCAAACACGGTAGGTCTAGTAAGCTCATCTGCAAATGGTGCAATTGCACTTTCTTTTGCATCAATCACTTTTTCGCTTGGCTCAACAACCGTTTCTTCTTCTGCACCATTTACAAATTCGTCGTAAGTAGTTCGGGTATCGAATGGCCTTTTGCCTAATAGCTCTTCTAAGTCTGATTGGAAAATAATTTCTTTCTCCAACAAAGCTTTTGCAATGTTATCTAAGTGCGCTCTGTGTTTGGTTAACATCGCTTTGGTATCTTCATACATCTGCGCAATTAATCCGCGTACTTCAATGTCTATTAACTCTGATGTTTTATCAGAATAAGGTTTACCATAACCAAACTCACCTTGCGGATCGTTGAAAGAAATATTTCCAATAGTTTTGTTCATGCCATACATGGTGACCATTGCATAGGCTAACTTAGTAATTCTTTCTAAATCGTTTTGTGCACCGGTAGATATTTTACCAAAAACAATTTCTTCGGCAGCTCTACCACCTAAGGTCATTTTCATGCTGTCTAACAATTGCTCTGTTGTATATAAGTATTGTTCTTTGGGTAAGTATTGCGCGTAACCTAATGCCGCTATGCCTCTTGGCACTATAGAAACTTTTACCAAAGGATCTGCATGCTCTAAAAACCAACCAGCAATTGCGTGGCCCGCTTCGTGGAATGCAACAATTCTTTTTTCTTCTGGCGAAATAATTTTATTTTTCTTTTCTAAACCGCCAATCACTCGGTCAATCGCATCTTGAAAATCTTGCATGTCAATTGCTTGCTTGTCTTTACGTGCTGCGATTAATGCTGCTTCGTTACACACGTTTGCAATTTCTGCACCAGCAAATCCTGGAGTTTGTGCCGCTAATTTTTTTGGATCAATATTAGGTGATAATTTCAATGGCTTTAAATGCACTTTGAAAATTTGTTCTCTTCCAATTAAATCTGGTTTATCAATTCCAATTTGTCTATCAAACCTGCCTGGTCTTAACAAGGCCGGATCTAGTACATCTGGACGATTCGTTGCTGCCATAATAATCACACCCGAGTCGGTTCCAAAACCATCCATCTCTACTAATAATTGATTCAAAGTATTTTCGCGCTCGTCGTTGCCACCCATAATTTGGTTTTTACCACGTGCCCTTCCAATAGCATCAATTTCGTCGATAAAAATAATACAGGGTGCTTTTTCTTTCGCTTGTTTAAATAAATCTCTCACTCTTGATGCACCCACACCCACAAACATTTCTACAAAATCCGAACCCGAAAGTGAGAAAAATGGAACTTGCGCTTCGCCTGCAACAGCTTTAGCTAATAATGTTTTTCCAGTACCTGGCGCGCCCACTAATAAAACGCCTTTCGGAATTTTACCTCCAAGGTTGGTATATTTTTTTGGATTTTTTAAGAAGTCTACGACTTCCATTACTTCTTGCTTTGCTTCTTCTAAACCGGCAACATCATTAAAGGTAATGGCTACTTGTGATTCTTTATCGAACAAAGTAGCACGCGATTTTCCAATATTGAAAATTTGACCGCCGCCGCCTGCACCACCGCCACCAGACATTTTACGCATGATGAACATCCAAACCGCAATCATTAATACCAATGGTAATAACCACGAAAACAAAAAGTCTCTACCCCAATTAGATTTAGTGATATATTCTACATCTACTTTTTCTGCAGGCGTAAAACTTTTTTGCGCATCGCGTAAACGATTGTTAAAATCATCTATCGAAAGTTGTGTTAAAAAATAATGCGGACCAGCGCCAGAAAAATAAGCACCGCTATTAATGTCTTTGTATTTCTCTCCAGTAACTTTAGCTTTATAAATGTATACTTCTACCATATACATTTCATTTTGCTTGTAAGCAACCAATTTCTCTACATCATGGCTCATTAACATTTCTGTTTCGAACTTCTGATAGCTAATTTCTTTTGCACTATTGTCTTTATATAAAAATTGGAATGCCAAAACAGCAACCAATAAAATTCCGTAAATCCAATAAAAATTAAATTTTGGTACCTGTGGCATGTTGGGCATTTTTTTGCCGCCAGTTGTTTTTTTCTTCTGCTCTTCCATCTATTTTTTTATGTGCTTAAGATGCTGATTCGAAACGTTGCGATTGTGCATCGCCCCATAATTCTTCAACACCGTAAAATTCTCTTTTATCTGTTTTAAAAATATGCACCACAACCGATACATAATCTAATAAAATCCATTCAGCATTTCCTTGGCCTTCTTTGTGCCAAAGATTTTCGTTCAACACCTTATCCATTTCGTGTTCAACCGAATCGGCAATTGCCCTTACTTGGGTGCTAGAATCTGCGTGGCAAATTATAAAATAATCACTGACAGAACTGCTGATTTTTCTCAAATCTAAACTAACAATGTCTTTCCCCTTTTTCTCTTGTATACCTTGAACAATAACTTCCGCTATTTTCTGAGAATCTACTTCTTTTTTGTGTTTCTTCATTAAAACCGTTTAATTTAGCCAAAATTAGCAATTAATTTGTGTTAATCCCCATATGAAGGCGCTGTATACTGGTAAAAATATCATTCATTTAAAGGAAGTCCACTCTACTAACAGATATACTGCAGAAATGTTGTCAAATTCTGTTCCAATAGCAGATGGCTCGGTAATTATGGCAGATTTCCAAACCGCCGGTAAAGGCCAATTGGCTGCAATTTGGGAGTCTATGCCCAAAGAGAACCTTTTATTGAGCGTTTATTATCGGCCGCATTTCCTAAAAATAGCAGATCAATTTATGCTTTCTATTGCTATCAGCCTGGCAATCTGCGACTTTTTAAAAAAATATATCGAAAATGTTACCATTAAATGGCCGAATGATATTTATGTTGGCGATCAAAAAATAGCAGGTATTTTAATTGAGAATTCGGTTCAGCAAGATGTCATAAAAAATAGCATCATTGGTATAGGTTTGAATATAAATCAAAAAACTTTTAGCGCTCATACAAAAAATGCTTGCTCATTAAGTCAATTAACAGGCTTACAATACGACTTGCAGCAAATGCTCCAAATCCTTTGTGAATGCATAGAAGAAAGGTATGAGTCTATTAAAAATGCAGACTATTCAAACATTCAATTGGAATACCTCGAACAATTATATCGCTTCCAACAACCTGCAAATTATATAATAAACGGTCAAATTCAAACGGCCACAATAGAGGGCATAGACGAATTTGGCCGACTGGCGCTAGCCTTCGATGGCAGCATTCATTATTTCAATAACAAAGAAATTACTTTTATCATTTAAAAAAATGATATTTTTGAAAATATCACCTCAATAAAAAAAATTATGAAAAAATTTTTTGGACTACTTGGACTGTTGCTATTCAGTTTTAATATTTATGCACAAATTCAAGAGCCTGTAAAATGGACTTACGCCATAGAAAATAATGGTAGCGAAAATCCAACACTTGTTATTAAAGCAAGTATTGATGATCACTGGCATGTGTACTCGCAATTTGTTGGCGAAGGTGGCCCACTTCCTACCACATTTAAGTTTACCCCCAATCCAAACTACCAATTAATAAAAGGAGTTTTGGAAATTCCAAAGCCAATTACCATCAACGACGAAGTATTTGAAATGAAAGTTTCTTACTTTGAACATACTGCTACTTTTAAACAAAAAATAAATACCTTAACAGCAAAAGATTATACGGTATCGGGCACATTCGAATACATGGTTTGTAACGACAAGCAATGTTTGCCGCCAGAAGAAGTTGCATTTAATTTTTCAGTAAAAGGTTTGCCTACCAAAGCAATTATTGCTACTACCAATTTAGATAGCAATCAAGCCTTGAATAAAATTGATAGCAGCGCTAATGCAAGCACAGCAAGTGTTTCGGATAGCACGACTACATCAGCTACCATTGCTGCTCCTGCAAAAGAAGAAGGCAATTGGTCTATTTTCTTTCAAGGATTTTTATTTGGATTTGTAGCCTTGTTAATGCCTTGTATATTTCCAATGATTCCGTTAACGGTAAGTTTTTTTACCAAACAAAGTAAGAACAAAGCAGACGGTATTCGTAAAGCAATTATTTACGGAGTTTCTATTGTGGTTATTTATGTTGCACTGGGCTTAGGGGTAACTATGTTATTAGGTGCAAGTGCATTAAACGAACTTTCTTCTAATGCTGTTTTTAATTTAGTTTTCTTCGGCATTTTAGTATTGTTTGCCGCTTCGTTTTTTGGTGCATTTGAAATTACCTTACCTAGTTCGTGGTCTACTAAAGCAGATCAAAAAGCAGATAAAGGCGGCTTGATTGGTATCTTTTTTATGGCCATTGTTTTAGCCATTGCATCGTTCTCTTGTACAGGTCCGCTTATTGGTACATTGCTTGTAGATGCCGCAAATAAAGGGACTTACGTAGGACCGTTTATGGGCATGTTAGGATTTTCTATCTCTTTAGCATTACCCTTTACCTTGTTTGCTATTTTCCCAAGTTGGTTAAACGCAATGCCAAAATCGGGTGGCTGGTTAAACACCGTTAAGGTAAGTTTAGGTTTTATTGAACTCGCATTCGCACTTAAATTTTTATCGAATGCCGACATGGCTTACCACTGGAGAATTTTAGACAGAGAAGTGTTTATTGGTTTATGGATTGTCATCTTTGTGATGTTAGGATTTTATTTATTAGGTAAATTAAAATTCAATCACGATTCGGATGTAAAATATATTTCGGTACCGAGGTTGTTTTTAGCCATCATCTCTTTAAGCTTTGCCGTTTATTTAACGCCAGGTTTATGGGGCGCACCGCTTAAAGCCATCAGCGGATTTTTACCACATCAAGGCACACAAGATTTTGATTTATATGCTAAGTCTTTTCAAAATAATAATGCTACAAATGCGGAAAGTAGCAGAAAATATAGCGAGCAATTACACGCCCCGCTTGGCATTGAAGCCTTCTTTGATTACAACGAAGGAATGGCTTATGCAAAGAAAGTTGGCAAGCCTGTTTTCTTAGATTTTACAGGTCATAGCTGCACCAATTGTCGAAAAATGGAAAATGCTGTATGGCCAAACGAAGAAGTATTGAAAAGATTAAAAAATGATTTTGTGGTTATTTCTTTATATGTAGACGATAGAACAGAATTGCCAGAAAACGAAAAATATACTTCAAGCTTTACAGGCAAAAAAATAAAAAACTTGGGTAATCGAAATGTTGATTTACAAGTCACTCAATTTAATAATAATGCACAGCCACTTTATGTAATTGTAGATACCGAGGGTAAAGAATTAGTAGCACCCTATGCATACAACGAAGACATTGACGCTTACGTAAAATTCTTAGATAGTGGCAAAGCAAATTTTAATAAAAAATAAATGGGATTAAGAAAATAAAAAAGGAGGCCTTATTAGCCTCCTTTTTTATTTTATAATGGTAAGCGCAATTGGCAATACACTTACGCTTAAAGGCGCAGAGCCCTTCACTTCGCCGTCTATGGTTAGCGGATTCCCATCTGTTGCCGCAATGTTAATTGCTGACAATTGTTTGTACTCCAATAATTTAGAATGTACGTGTTTGCCTGAATAAATACTTGGAAATAAAAAAAGCAAATTCAATAAGCTAGTTTTCTTTACTATTATAACATCCATGAGGCCATCGCTCAAACTTGCATAGGGCGCCATCATCATGCCTTTGCCTGTATGTTTGGTATTCATGATTAATACAAAAGAAAATTCCGCAGATTCTTTGTTATCGGCATACGTTAACGTTGCGAAGGCAGTTGGATTTGAAAATATTTTAATAATGGACGCAATGGTATACCTTGCTCCTCCAAATATCCGGAGCCTTTCGGCTAAAGCAGTAATTTGCGCCACTAAACCCCAGCCAATAATATTAAAAGATACCATTGTTTGCTCGGGGGTAGTTAATTTTAATAAATCGATTTTTTGTAACTCGAATTTTTTCAATCTTTCTATAGCAGTCAAATGATCTAAGCACTCAAGATCGTGGTTAAAGGCATTACCGGTACCAGCAGGAAAAAGTAATACTGGCGTGCTTAAATTATTCGATTGATATAAACCATTGACCACGTCGTGCATGGTGCCATCTCCACCAAATACAGCAATAGCATCAATATCTGGCTTTATAAATGAACCGATATGTTGCGAAAAATAGGAAGGACCATCGCTTGAAATCACGATCCATTGATAGCTTGGCAAAGCTGCTTGTAAAGCCGCAAGCATGCTTTTCGAACTTCCTTTACCCGAATAAGGATTGATGGCACAGAGTATTTTTTTACTCATTTTTTAAATTTTAAAAACAAGATAACAAATCCATTCTTAGAAATATAAAAATTTGTACTTTTGAATATGGACGCGATCAAAAAACATTTTACAGAAGCCCAATCGGTGTTAGCAGCATTTATTGCAGATGAAAAAAATTTACAAGCTATCGAAGCTGCTGGCCAATTGATGGTAAGCGCTTTAGCAAATGGCAAGAAAATTATTTCTTGTGGTAATGGAGGTTCTATGTGCGACGCTATGCATTTTGCAGAAGAGCTGAGTGGCAGATATAGAAATGATCGCAAAGCCTTAGCTGCCATTTCGATTTCGGATCCTTCACATATTTCTTGTGTAGGAAATGATTATGGTTACGATTTTATTTTTTCAAGATACTTAGAAGCATTGGCAAACGAAGGAGATGTGTTAGTAGGCATCAGCACTTCGGGCAATTCAAAAAATATTATCAATGCAGTAGCAACTGCTAAATCAAAAGGCGTGCATGTTGTGTGTCTTACCGGAAAAGACGGAGGAAAATTAGCTGGTTTAGCCGATGTAGAAATTCGTGCACCCAAATCTGATTATGCAGATAGGGCGCAAGAAATTCACATCAAAGTCATTCACTCCTTAATCGATTTCATCGAAAGACATCAAAAATAGTTTGCAAATAAAAACTTGCACAAATTAAGTTGAACACGCATTTTCTTTCCATTAATTTTGAAATAAAAAAATGCTGGTTAAAACTTTTGGTTGTGC
>Ga0102864_1000298_pt1 | contig 12664 bp, 9 predicted proteins | sample Colrivmet1449B02_FD_84976 | JGI IMG/M metagenome (GOLD analysis project Ga0102864, IMG submission 84976) | Estuarine microbial communities from the Columbia River estuary - metaG 1449B-02 | ecosystem: Environmental > Aquatic > Marine > Intertidal zone > Estuary | place: USA: Columbia River...
AAAAATTTTTTTTTTAAAATTATTTTCAAATTCTCACATCAATTAAAGGATACATGAATAAAATTTCAAAATTATTTAAGCCAACTGGGAGTATATTACTCATAAACAAACTCCCACAGAAAATCTGTGGGAGTTTTACCAGAAAGGGGGGCTTAAACTGGTAATTCCGTTGGAAACTCATAGGAATCCTAGGGGAATTTCATTAGAAAGGCAGGGTAATTTGTCGGTATTCCTGCGGATTTTCCGGTGTTCTTTCGATGATTCCGTTCTCTCGCATGAATTTTATATAGGCCCTGGCGGTTCTTTCTTTAACATCCATCTGTTCCATCACAGCTTGAACTAGCTGTTGATTAGGAAGAATGACTTTATCTCTAAAAATATCGGTAGCTGCATCTTTCAGTTCATTTGTTTTGCGCAAATCTGAATCTTCTTTGCTCTTTTCACCCAGGTAAACATGGCGACCTTCGGTTTTACTCCAACCAAACTGTACCATCGGAACATCTAATGGCGATCCATCACGAACCTTTAATGCTTTTACTACACTACAGTTATTGTTGTCATCCTTTTCAATCAATAAAATACCGGCAGCTTTACGCTGAACCTCGGAACCAAGGTGTCCACGTAACTTCATTCCTGAAGGAGCTAAGTGAAGCACACAAACAATAACGGTATTGTAGATTGCAGCCATTCGAAATAGCTCCTCTACAAGTTTCACCGAACTTTCTTCATCGTTAACAGCGCCCAATAAGTCAGCAATACCGTCAATTACTACCATGTGAATACCGCCGTATTCATAAAAGAATCTGTCCATTGATTCCAGGATTAGATTCATACGCTCACTTCTTGAAATTCCTACAAGACAAAATGCTTTGAACCAAGAAGGAGGGCGTTCAAGTGATGACCTTCTTAGAATGTAGGTTAGGTTTTTGTAGAGTTGAAACTCTGATTGCTCGGTATCATACAGTAATACAGCTCTTTGGTCAATGTTTTCTTTAATCGTTGTCCCAAGTGTATCAATAACCGCCTCTTCGGGCTTTATTGCGCCTGAAAGTAGCCCTCCTAAGTAGTTAGTCTTACCGCTACCTTCAGCTCCGGCAACGCAAACTAAATTCCCTGGTGTCCCAATGGTTACATCGTTAATGGTAATTAGCGGTTCGGGTGCTTTTGGGGGATTATCAAAGTCAATTTCGCAGCTTTTCATAACGGATAATGTATCCTCGTATAAATGATCGAGCATCTCTAAAAACAGCATCATCAAATCATCGGCAGAGTGCCCTAACTTGAAGAAGTCAGAAATGTCTTTTGCCTTTTTTGTCCCAGGCAAAGGGAGTAGAAGTGATTTTATTTGAAAACTCTTATAGTCCTTGGTGAGTTTTTCCATGGAGTTTCTGCCTGTTTCATCTGAATCATACAGAATTGTAATGTGCTTGAAACGATAACTCAGGCCTCGTAATAGGTTTTTGGGGATATGTGCTGTTTCACTGTTTAAGCAAATGGCATGAAATCCATGCGCCACCAGGCTCAAAACATCTTTCTCTCCACCAGTAATGAAAAGAATATCGCCTCTGACTGGAAGTTGCTCCAGTCCAAAAACGTAGTTTTCTGTTATTTCACCTGTGTAAAGAAATCTAAATTGGGAGTAGGGTCGATAAAGTTTCGTGTATCTTCTGCCTTGGTAACCGAAAATGGGCTGCTCAACAGTACTTTTCAAAAAGAACTCTTTGTTCTCTTTAGAAATGCCATGGTAGGTATCGATAGAACAAACATTGTAACGCTTCAGTACTTCATGGCTAATGCCATACTGTTTCCAAAATGCTAGTTCTGATTCATTGAACTCTTTGTATTGGATAGGGAGTTTGTTCTTCGCAGTTTCAAAGCCATCGTGAATAGAAGGAATCTTACTAGCAACTGAAACAGTGCCTTTGTTGTCGCGTACTACACGATCAACTTTTTGTCTTTGGTCCTCCAGGCATAAGCCTAGTTCACCGTCTATGATTTCAAGGATTTTTATAAAATCGGTTCTGTCATCACAACTATATCCGAATATCTTTCCGACAAAGAAAAAACAATCACCGCTGTATTCGGAATCACCGAAATCCTTGAACTTGTAAATGTTTGACTTTTTGTCCAGGTACAAATAGCACGCTGCTTTGCTATCCTGATAGAACGGGCTTTTAAAAGATTTACCAACTTTAGTAAATCGATTACCCAGGAAGTACTTAAATACATCCAGGCCTTTATTGGTTTTGTATAAAATGGATTCTTTGCTTAAAGACATAAAAAATGGGTTTATAGGATTAGAGTAATGAGCCAAGCGGTTTTTTACGTTTGTTTTCTGAATACTTCATCAAGTCAGAAATCAGTAACCGCCTCTGTCGACCAATATTGGTATAACCCAATTCGCCACGAAGCATAATTCGGTAAATGGAAGCTCTGCTAATGCCTAGTAATGCACTTGCATTTTTCATGTCCATGTACCTGTCTTTCTCAGGTACAATTTGATTAAGCTGTTTGAGCTTATCAATCTCTTTTTCTAAGTCGGAGACTTTGTGAAGAAGTGTTTCATAGTCGGTTTGTGGTATAAGAATGTTCGTACTCATAGCATCATGATTTTTGAATTCAGGATGCAATGCTAAAATGTTTGGGCAAGTTCCTTATGTAACTTACATGTAACTTACATAAGATTTATTTCAAAGCCTTTTGTCGAGATAGTCTATGAAAATCTTGTTAAGCTCGCTTAAATACTGGCTTTCACGTTGGATTTTACGATCACCTGAAGAATTGATTAATCTTGACCATTGTGATATCCGAATATTGAAAAACCACATAAGGAGTTCCATGAAATCCTTTTTTGAAACTGGCTTGCCATCTTTCCCAATAATCGCTTTGCTTTCATGTACAGATACGAAAAGCTCTACAAAGGCGATTTTTTCACGATTCCATTTCAAATTGGTCGCACCACTGTTTTTAGGGAAAAGGCTTAATTGCCCTAGATGATAGGCTGATAATTCTTTGGAAGTAGGGATGACCAGGTCTGTTAAATTGGTTACCGGTACTACAGGCTTTGAGGGGAAATACTTATCCAAATGATGGATTCGATGTAAATAAAGCTGGTCAAGCATTTCAATAAACTGGAACTGGATATTAAAAAAGCTTAGAATTTTTTTTTCAAGCCAATATCATCGTTTATACCTGCTAGGGTGGTCTTGACGAAGTCAACCCTGTTAAACAGAACTTGCTCATTATCCTTTGGAAAATATCTGCTCTTAAATTCACGTACTTCAAATCTGTAAAGGTCAATTGCTTTTTTAAGTTCTTCGGGATTGTCGTTGATTCCATTGAGTTTTTCCTCAAGATTGGTTTTACACTGTTGGTACAGCAAGTCAAGGTAGTTGTTGTATTCCAGGGTGAGTTTATAGCCATTAAAGCTAATTTCGGGGGCGACCTCACTTTCAAATAAGTTCATTTGCTTTCGAGCCGAAAATGAGTGCACTTGTACCTTTACAAGTTTTAGTTGATCGAGGGTTTCTTTTAGAAGTTTAACCATAATATTCCGTTTTGATTTTGAAATTATTTTTAATCAAAAAACGTAAAAACTGCACACATTGATTTTTTCAATCAAGTCATTAATTCGGTAAAATCATTCATGGCAATATGGCAATGGTATATATATACCCATTGCCAATTGCCTAAATAGATATGATTTTAAAAAGTGCCTGTCGTTGCAGTGTTTTAGCGGAAACTAAAGGCTAACGGTGATTCGAAAAACGAATTACGAATAATAGAAATGCAACCAAGACTGTTAGGTTGGGTAGAAAATTGAACGTATTAGAATTAAATTTATCGGACGTTCATTTGGTAATTCTCCGAGTAAAAAGTATATATTTGTGATGCTAATGGTTAATCACAGGGGCGGAAGTTAAAGTCCCCATCTTAGGTCACTGGGATGCCAACTGGTTACCCGTTCGCAATAAAAGTTAAAAAGTCAAGGAATTATAAGGGTTTGAGGGCTGTGGTTCACCTTCCTCTCTCTCCGCACTGAATTTGAAAATCTCGCAAAACTGCGCGTGCTTTTACTCGCTGGCCAAACTAAGCTTATTTAGACAAGCCATTCAATTTTAAAAAACCCAGATTGCTTCTCGGACCCCTGTGGTCATTAAACTGATTTTCAGCTGTACTTTTTTTCGAGCCGTAAGTGCTTGATCCAATTTATTCTTGAAATAATCGTGAGCCAGGTAAGGCATATAAATAATAGTATTCCCATTTTCTATATTCACTGAATAAGGAACCCGGTCATTTTCGCCAAAGAAAACCAATTGAAAAGAACCTTTAGTGTTTAAGATTTGTAAGGAGTACGTTACTCGGAGTGAATGATGAAAGCTAGCCGCTGTACCATCCGCTACGTTTGAAACGGAAAAGGAAGGCTGACTGATACTTGCTACCTCTATGGTCTCAACTTGAGAACTAGCTACACGAGAGGGTTTAAATAGCATTTCCTCACTAGCCTGGCCCAAACTGAAGAGGGGTAAAAAGATGAAGAAAAGCAATTTGCAAAACAATGGTGAACGCATATTGATGAATTTAAGGCGAATTTAAGCAATATGCGAAATAAAATATACTTAAACATAACATCGGCTTCTTTGTTTTAAATTTGTAAATCGTTTCTATGTATCGCTATCCTACTTTTCAAACAGGTTACTTTATTTGTTTACTGTTCAACTTTTTTTTAGTTAGCTGTGCTGGGCAAACTAAGACCTCCCCCATAAAATATAGTAATAAGAATATGAATTCAACCGCAACACTCCAATCCGCTGCTTTTGATACAGCCACTTTTGCAAATGGTTGCTTTTGGTGTACTGAAGCCATTTTTGAAGAGTTAAATGGCGTAAAAAGTGCCGTTTCTGGTTACGCTGGCGGACACACTACAAATCCAACTTACAAAGAGGTATGCGCTGGCGAAACTGGACATGCGGAGTGCCTACAGATAGTTTTTGACCCCACCATAATCAGCTTTGATGAGTTATTAGAAGTTTTTTGGAAAACGCATGATCCCACTACACTCAACAGGCAAGGAAATGATATAGGAACGCAGTATAGAAGTGCAATTTTTTATCACTCAGAAGAACAAAAAAATAAATCCCTGGAGTATAAAAAAGCACTTGACCAAAGTGGGGCTTGGCCAAATCCGATCGTGACAGAAATTGTCCCCTTTACCGTTTTTTATCCGGCCGAAAACTACCACCAGCAATATTTTGAACTAAATGGGGACTCAAACCCCTATTGCCAATTTGTAATTCAACCTAAATTGGAAAAGTTTAGGAAAGTATTTGCTGATAAGCGAAAAAAAGAAGCAGGCCAATAAGTATTCTCGTTTTATATTAGCATACTCACACACCTATGTATGCGTAAACTAACGTTCCTGCTTTTTGGAGTTTTTTTCTTAGGAGTACTAACCATCTGTACTACCGCTGAGGCACAGTCGACAAAATTCACTTCCGATGATACTTTACGAGGAACACTCAATCGAGAGCGAAGCTGGTGGAATGTGCAACACTATACCATTGTTGTTCAACCTGATTACATAGGAAAGAAAATTAAAGGGTCAAATACGATACAGTTTTCCTATCAAGCGGGGGGCAATCCAAAAGAAATGCAAATAGATCTGCAATCGCCCATGCAGATTGATAGTGTTTTTTTTCATAAAAGAAAGATCAACTTTTCAAAAAGAGGAAAAGATAGTTGGCTCCTAACGTTAACAAAAACAAACGCAACTGCACGGAATTCTAAAAATGCACTGCGCTCCGATTCTGTTTTGATTTACTATAGCGGCAACCCTCGTATTGCTAAAAATGCACCCTGGGACGGGGGATGGATTTTTACCACCGATAATCAAGGAAGGCCCTGGATGACTGTTGCCTGTCAGGGTTTGGGAGCCAGCGTCTGGTACCCCTGTAAAGACCACCAAAGTGATGAACCAGATAATGGAGCAACGATTCGCATGATTGTTCCAGACTCCTTAGTCGCCATTGCAAATGGTCGTTTACAATCAGTAACAAAGAGAAAAAATAATGAAAGTGTCTATGAGTGGAAGGTTGTTAATCCGATTAATAATTACAATATCGTTCCGTATATCGGCAAGTACGTTAATTGGAAAGTCAACTATTCCAGTACATCCGGAAACAACTTAGAGCTCTCGTATTGGGTTTTAGATTATAATCTTGAAAAAGCAACTCCTCAATTTAATCGGGACACTCCTAGAATGCTAGCTGCTTTTGAATATTGGTTTGGCCCCTACCCCTTTCAGGAAGATGGATTCAAATTAGTAGAGTCCCCGCATCTTGGCATGGAACATCAAAGTGCAATCGCCTATGGAAATGGTTTTGCCAATGGGTATCGAGGACGTGATTTATCAGGCACAGGTTGGGGTAAAGATTGGGATTATATAATTATTCATGAAAGTGGACATGAGTGGTTTGCCAATAATATCACTACAAATGATATTGCAGATATGTGGGTGCATGAGGGATTCACTATGTATTCGGAGGTTCTTTTTATTGAATACCATTATGGACGTGAAGGAGCCGACGCTTATTGCAGGGGTGTTAGAACGCGGATCCGGAACGATAGACCCATTATAGGTCAATATGGTGTCAACGATGAAGGAAGTGGCGATATGTATAATAAGGGAGCAGGCTTCTTGCATCATATTAGAGAAACGATCAATAACGACAGTCTTTTTAGAGATATCTTAAGAGGCCTCAATAAAGACTTCCGTCATCAAACAGTAGATTCAAAAGATGTAGAAACTTATTTCATCAACAAAACAGGATTACCCCTACAACTACTCTTTGATCAATATTTAAGAACCAACAAAGTACCTATTTTAGAATACGTAGAGAGTAATAATAAACTAAAACTTCGATTGACAAATTGCAATCAACTCCTTTCAATGCCGATCCGAATAGACGGAAAGCAAACCCAGCATATTACCCTCACCACTGCATGGCAAGAATTTAGTGCCCCAGAGGGTGTCAGTATCAAGAATATCAGCGATAACTTCTATTTTACAAAGAAAGAGTTTTCTCCAAGCCTTTGACGACCCATCATGAGTAGTATCAGAAAACAAAGTATTTACTCCACCTTAGTAATCTATGGGGGTTTCTTGATTGGACTACTCAACACCTATCTTTTCACCCGAAAAGGAACTTTTTCAGAAGAAGAGTTTGGACTTTACAATGTATTTATAGCAATTGCACTGTTGTTGGCTGCTGTTGGTAATATGGGAGCCCCCTACTTTATTTATAAATTCTTTCCCTATTACAAAGACCGCTTTCGATCTAATGGGAATGATCAACTAACCATTGCCTTAACGCTAGGGGCGATTGGTCTTATTTTAATGTTGGTGGGAGGACAGCTTTTTGAACCATTGATCATTGGAAAATATGGAACAAACTCACCTTTGCTGATCCATTACTTTAATTGGGTTTTTCCACTGGCTGCCGGACTCTTGCTTTTCAATATACTAGAATCGTGGAGCTGGCAACATCAACTTTCTGTAAAAAGCAATCTGTTAAAAGAAGGTATTTGGCGGCTGTATATACTTATACTCATTCTCTTATTTATTGGTAGCGATACCCATTCCTTTGACCGTTTTATTTACTTTTTCGCCTTTAGTTACCCTTTTATCGCGTTGGTATTAATCGCTATTTTATACCACAAAAAAAAGCTACCCATTACCCTTCATTTTAGTTCACTAACTAAGCGACTAAAAAAACCAATTTTCAACTACACAAGTTTTACCTACTTTGGAACGCTCATTTTTGTAATTGCGCAGGTGTTTGATTCAATTCTGATTCCTTCCGTACTTGAAAATGCTTTAGCACAATTGGCAGTTTATTCATTGGCGCAAAATTTTGCTTCCATGCTCCAGGCTCCCCAGCGTGGAGTGATTGCTGCATCTATGGAACCGTTGTCAAGGGCCTGGAAAGAAAAAGACAGAAATACGCTAAATAGGATTTACCAGCGATCTGCCATAAATCTTTTGCTTTTCTCCGTTGCCCTTTTTGGTCTCTTCATCATTAATTACGAAAATGCCATCATTACGCTGGATTTAAAACCGATTTTCTTAACAGGACTACCCGTTCTTTTATTGCTTGGGTTAGCAAGAATTATTGATTTAGGAACGGGCGTCAATTCACAATTAATTATTACCTCTCCCGGTTGGCGTTTTGAATTTTATAGTGGCATTATTTTGCTAATATGTATGCTTCCCCTGAGCTATCTATTGACCAAGCAGATGGGAATTACAGGCACAGCGCTCGCCCAACTCATTTCAATTTCGATTTATAATGCCTGTAGAATTTGGTATTTGCAATGGAAGTTCAAACTTCAGCCCTTTAGCTTTAACACGTTAAAAATTATTATAATAGCTGTGCTTTTCACCCTGGGCTGCTACCTGCTATTTAAAGAACAACAAGGTTGGAACGGACTCGTTTTACGAAGTATCACCTACTTAGTTGGATTCGCAGTATCCACTTGGATGTTTAAGCTAACACCTGACCTGCAGCCAGTACTAGAAACTATTCGAAAAAGATTACAAGGCAAAAAGCCTATTCCGTAGTGGTAGCGGACTGCGGAATGCGTCCTGCACCAATATACCGGGTAGAAAAATAAGACTCCTTACGATCGCTTACCATAACCCCATTACTGGAGGAGGCATGTACAAATTTGTCATTCCCAAGATAAATGCCAACATGAGAAATAGATCGACCTCTTGTTCTAAAAAAAAGTAAATCCCCTACTTGTAGATCGTTTTTATTCACCTGTTTACAAAAACGATATTGTTCACGGGAAGTTCTGGGAAGTTGAATACCCCGATAAGACGATAAAACAGTAGCGGTAAATGCAGAGCAATCAATGCCGGTAACAGAGTTGCCTCCATTCTTATAGCGCACCCCCAGCCATGGATCAATTTGTTGCAACAAAATAGAGTCCGGCAATTGCTCAAGTTCCTGACTTAAAAGTTGAGCATATTTAAATAGCAAAGGAGAAGGGGGCGCCATTGTAGAAAAAACAGGATCTAATTGATGTTCATTAACCCCACTTTTTGAGAAAAAAGTAGGCGCAATAGCAGCACTGGATGTTTTAATTAAGTGACTTTCCGCTATACCCTCCTCTCTGACTGTTCGTGAATTCTGTACGGGATAAATAGGGTCCAAATAATTAGTAAGAGAAATGGGTTTAACGGAAGCCTGAACAATTTGCTTTAAGGAGACAGGCTGGGATGACCGCCTCAAGTAAGAAGTTTTTGAGGCAAGTTTTTGCACAAAAGAACAACTCGTGCAAAACAAACAAATTAATACTATAAGTAGAATCCTCATGGGGAAAAATCAAGCAAGATTTGAACGTGGTAGATTTTGCAAAGGTAGTTAATTTGCCTACTTTTCCTGTCCGCTATGAAGTTTTCACATTTGCATGTACACACGCAGTATTCTTTGCTAGATGGAGCTGCCGCTATACCAAAACTCTTTTCAAAGGCCATCAAAGACCAGATGCCAGCAGTAGCGATCAGCGACCATGGAAATATGTTTGGCGTTTTTGAATTTGTGGCTGAAGCTTATAAAAACAAAGATGAAAATGGAAAGTTAAAGGTGAAGCCGATTGTGGGCTGTGAATTTTATGTCACTGAAAATCGACACCAAAAATCTTTTACCAAGGAACAACGCGACCGGAGAGTTCATCAAATACTTCTAGCTAAAAATGAAACAGGCTATAAGAATCTTATCAAATTAACCTCGTTAGGCTATATAGAAGGAATGTATAGCAAATACCCACGCATTGACAAGGAATTGATCCAGCTATACCACGAGGGACTAATTGCAACCACTTGTTGCTTGGGGGCTTCCATTCCACAAGCGATTTTACGAAAAGGAGAAGAAGAGGCAGAAAATGAATTCAAGTGGTGGTTAAATATTTTTCAGGAAAATTTTTACGTGGAGTTGCAGCGCCATGGCATGGCTGAACAAGACAAGGTGAATGAAATACTTATCAAATTTGCACGCAAGTACAAAGTCAAAATCATTGCGAGCAACGATAGCCACTATGTGGAGCAAGACGACTTTAATGCACACGACATTCTACTCTGTATTAACACAGGCGAAAAGCTTGCCACCCCTGCTATTCGTGATTTTGCAGACGATGATGTAAATGTCAAAAACAAACGGTTTGCATTTCCAAACGACCAGTTTTTTTTCAAAACCACACAGGAAATGTCAAAAACTTTTGGAGACTTACCCGAAGCGATTGACAATACCAATGAAATTGTAGATAAGGTAGATGTGCTCAATTTAACAAGAGACATCCTACTCCCTAACTTTCCTGTAGAAAAAAGATTTCAGATACATACTAAAGAGGAAACAGTTGGAAAATATAAAGTATCACCCGAATCACAAAATCAGTGGGAGTTCTTAAAACACTTAACGTACGAAGGCGCAGTTGCTCGCTATCATGAAATCTCGGATGAAATTCGGGAGCGAATTGAATTCGAATTATTTACCATCAAAATGATGGGGTTTGCTGGTTATTTTTTGATTGTAAGTGACTTTATTCGTGCAGGCAGAGAAAAAGGAGTATTTATTGGCCCAGGACGAGGTTCAGCAGCAGGTTCTGTGGTCGCTTATTGCATCGGCATCACAAACATAGACCCCATTAAATATAATCTTCTATTTGAGCGCTTTCTCAATCCAGACCGAAAATCAATGCCCGATATCGATACTGATTTTGATGACGAAGGTCGCCAAAAAGTAATTGATTATGTAGTTGAAAAATATGGCAAGAACCAGGTTGCACAGATCATTACCTATGGTACCATGGCCGCTAAAATGAGCATTAAGGATGTTGCCAGGGTAATGGATCTTCCACTAGCTGAATCCAACGCTTTAGCCAAGCTAGTTCCGGAAAAACCTGGTATTGAATTAAGAAGAGTACTACACGCGCCATTAAAACAAAAGGATGGCGAAAAATCATTGGAAGAAAAAGAAGCTCTTTCAAATGACGAAATTGAAAACGTAAAAAAACTAAGAGACTTTTATAAACAAGCGCAAACACCTACAGGAAGAGTATTGCATGAAGCAGAGCGATTAGAAGGTTCTGTACGCAACACGGGTATTCATGCAGCTGGAATCATCATTGCTCCCACTGATTTAACAGAATTGATTCCGATTGCTACTGCGAAAGATTCAAATTTATGGGTTACACAAATCGAAGGAACTGATATTGAAAGTGCCGGTATTATGAAGATGGACTTTCTTGGGCTCAAGACACTCTCCATCATAAAAAATGCACTGAGTCTAATCAAGCAATTGCATGGGAAGGAAATAGACATTGATTTAATCCCATTAGATGACGTCAAAACATTTTCACTCTATCAGCATGGTTCTACTATAGGAACATTTCAATTTGAAAGTCCAGGTATGCAAAAATATCTGCGCGAATTAAAGCCGGATAAATTTGAAGACTTGATTGCGATGAACGCCCTTTACCGACCTGGACCCATAGCATATATACCTAATTACATAGACCGAAAGCATGGAAGAGAGGCTATCGCGTATGATCTCCCAGAAATGCAAGAATTCCTTGAAGAAACGTATGGCATCACCGTTTATCAAGAGCAGGTCATGTTGTTAGCACAAAAACTAGCCGGTTTTAGTAAAGGTGATGCAGACGTTCTTCGAAAAGCAATGGGGAAAAAGAACAGAGAAACCCTTGATAAAATGAAAAAGCAGTTCATGGAAGGGGCAACAGCCAACCTGCTACCCAAAGAAAGACTAGAAAAAATATGGACTGACTGGGAAGCTTTTGCACAATACGCATTTAATAAGTCTCACTCTACCTGCTATGCTTACGTAGCCTACCAAACCGCCTATTTAAAAGCTCATTACCCAGCCGAGTATATGTCAGCTGTACTCAACAATGCAGGAAGTATTGAGAAGATTACTTTTTTTATGGAGGAATGTCAACGAATGGGCATCAAAGTGCTGGGACCTGACATAAACGAATCACTGAAAGGATTTGCAGTGAATAAAAAAGGAGAGATTCGATTTGGCTTAGGAGGACTAAAGGGCGTTGGTGAAGCTGCCGTTGAAAATATTATTGAGGAAAGAAACAAAAAGGGACCCTATAAAGACATTTTTGATTTTGTAAAAAGAATCAACCAGCGTACCGTCAACAAAAAGACACTAGAAAGTCTAGCCTACGCCGGAGGTTTTGACTGTTTTCCACAATTACATCGCGCACAGTATTTCACAGTGGCGGAGGGAGAAGATGTCATAGGTTTGGAAAAAATCATTCGATATGGACAGGTGATGGGGCAGCAACAAGCTTCTGCTACAAATACTTTATTTGGTGAATTGCCAATAACGATGGAAATACCGCCTCCACGAATGCTAGATGTAACACCATGGCCACTACTGGTTCAGCTTGAACATGAAAAAGAAATGACGGGCATTTATTTGAGCGGTCACCCTTTGGATAATTACAAATTCGAGATTCGCAATTATGGAGTTTCATCAATACATGATTTTAACGAGTTTAGGGATTCCATTCGCCAACAAACTAATCCAAGTAGGCCCTTCCGTATTATTGGGTTGGTTGCAGATGCTCAACA
>Ga0102864_1000305_pt1 | contig 12542 bp, 15 predicted proteins | sample Colrivmet1449B02_FD_84976 | JGI IMG/M metagenome (GOLD analysis project Ga0102864, IMG submission 84976) | Estuarine microbial communities from the Columbia River estuary - metaG 1449B-02 | ecosystem: Environmental > Aquatic > Marine > Intertidal zone > Estuary | place: USA: Columbia River...
CCAAACGTACAAAACGTACCGAGAACCGCTTCAACAGTACAAACTTGGTGTAGGTGGTATTAACGAACTCCTTAACCTTCAGGCTACTACTGGTCTAAACGCTCAGCGTCAAGCAGGTTCTATTGAGGCTATGCGAGCATCTTCTGGGTTCCAATACAGCACCGCTGACATAGCAGCACAAACACGGGCATTGGGTTCAGCGCAAGCCAGCAACCAAATGTTTATGATGCTTGGTACGGGCATGTATGGGGTTGGTGGTAAGCAACGCACACAGCAGGAAGTTTACCAAGACGTTATTAAACGTACTGGTTTAACTAATGAAGGAATGTTAAAGGGAGCCTTTCAACAAGGCTCTATGACCCGTGAACGTTTGCGCCAGTCTGGAGTACCTGAAGATCAGATTGACTCTATCCTTCAGTACGCCCAGCAGAACGTTGCCTACCAAAAAAAGGGTGGCAAAGGGTTCTATGATCCGGGTAACAAAGAACAACGTTCTTTTATGGGTGTTGAAAAAAACCAATACGCTACACAATTTGAAGAAACAGAACGTGTAAAAGTTGGTCGTGAAGAAAACTTCTACAAGCGTCAAAATGATAACTTTGCTGCTGCTGAACGTAATACTCAAGCCATTGAAAAACTGACAACTAAAATAGAAGAACTTACTTCTGGTTTAATTGGTGCAAACATTGCCACTAAACCGGGGCGTAGTTTCTTGGGCAGTGTTACCAAGTGGGGTAAGAAGATTGCTGGCGCAGGTATGATGGCTGCTGCTGCGCTAGGTGCCGCTCCCACTGGTGGTGCTTCTTTAGCACTAGGTGTTGGTGGTGCATCACTCATGGCAAGCGGTGACGGACCTCCTGAAGGTGGAGGTAAGGGTGGACCTAATAACTCCAAGGTAACTACGTCAGGTTCACAAGCATCTAACGTCAAAAAAAGTGCAGGAGCACTCAGCCAACTGAACTCTCGCTTTGCACAAAAGGTGCAGGCAATGCTAGAAGAAAACCCTCGCCTTTATATTGGTAACGGGCTTCGTTCATCTGCCCAACAAAAAGCAATGTTCCTTGACCGTTATAAACCTACTAATCAACAGACAGATTTAAAGTGGAACGGTACTTATTGGAAGCACGTTAAGGGTGCTGCTGCTGCTCCTCCGGGAATGTCTATGCACGAAATTGGACTTGCAGCAGACTTAGGACCAGAATCTGAATTCCCTTGGATTGTAGAAAACGCTGAACGGTTTGGACTTCGCCACTTTGCAGATGTAAACAACGAGCCATGGCACGTTCAGCCTATAGAACTTCCGGGAAGTCGGCGTGAGTATGAAGCCAATGGCTCCCCTTGGGGAACTATGGGTGAGAAGTTTGACCCTAACTCCGTCATTATTGGAGGAGCCGCATCTACACTTTCTGAATCTGCCCCCGGTGCAGGTGGAAGCAGTGGTGGCTTTAAATGGTCTGGAATGGGCATGAGTGAGATTTTAAGTACAAGTGGACATGTTACTGCCTTTGGAACATCATCTGGAAGTGGAAAAGGCTCTACACGTGGTGGTAAGGCCGGTACTGGTTCCACAAAAGGCAAAACATTGGGCGGCATTGAAGTTGCCCGAATCTTTTATAACGCAGGATTCCGTGGGGCTGATCTTGTAAAAGCAGTTGCCATTGCACAACGTGAGTCTAGGTTCAACACAGGAGCCTATAACCCTGACGTTACAACAAAAGATAAGTCTTTTGGTTTAATGCAGATCAACATGATTGGAAACTTAGGACCTGCACGTCGTAAGCAGTTTGGCATTAAGTCCGATGAAGAATTGCTTGACCCTAACGTAAACGCTCGTGCTGCTTACGCTATCTACAAATCAAGTAATAAGTCATTCCATGCTTGGGGTGAGTATAAGGGCATGGATTCATCTGCACATACAAACTCAGCCGCTGCTGCTAAATACGTAAAATCGGCAGGGTATAGCACAACAGGTGACCCTGTAAAAGTAAATAGTGCTGGAGCAGGCGCTCCAATGGCTATGGGTGGTGGAACCACTATGGTTGGTGGAGCCTCTTATAATATTACTGTTGCGCCTAACATTTCTTTACAAGGTGGAGCCGGTGGAACATATGATCTTCCAAAACTTGCACGAGATGTAGCCACTTTAATGGAACGTGAAATTCGCCTAACTATGCTAAGGACTACATAATGGGTTACGCAACAAACCAATTTGAAAACTTTACAAACTACGAAGGTCCTACTAAAGACCTTAAACGTACTGTAGACGATAACCCTAACTTCATATATCCGGATTCTCGTGTACCTGACATCTATAACCCTATTACAGGTAACTCAAATAAACGGTATACAGTTGACACACGGTTCCAACGAGGGTTTATTCGTGGCATCTATCCTGCCGTACTTGGTGGGACATCTAACCCATCGGCAGCAAAAGTAAAACAACGTCGTCTTTTCTTTCAGTTTAACCCTGCAACCATAGACCGTAGCGTGGCAATGAACGGTGAAACTATGATGCCACTGCTTCAAGACCCTGCTCAGATGTTTCAACCAATCAACGGTAATGCTCAGTTTAGTTTTGAATTGTTGTTTGACAGGCAGGCAGAGGTTGTCATGTCGGAATACCGTGACAATGATGGAAACTTAGTTACAGGAGCCACATTGTCAGGGTCCCTTGATAACTATGGCGCTAACTGGCAACAGTCAAACGTTTCTGACCTAGGTGTACTTGCCGACCTCTATGTCTTAGATTCAATCATCGGGCAGTCTATTACTCCGGATATGACATCGTTCTTAAAAGACTATTGGAACTACGTAGACAAAGCAGTAACTTCTTACAACTCTAGGACTGGAGGTGCTTCTGCTACTGAATTTGACGCTGCATCCTTTGAAAAAGACGCATCAGTTAACTATGGCAACTCTGCGTTCTTAAGCCCATTACCTATCCGCATCGTGTTCTCTTCTTTGTTCATGGTTGAGGGGTTTGTCACGGCGAGCAGTGTGCAGTTTATGAAGTTTACAAAGAACTATGTGCCCACCGTATGCCGTGTAGCCCTTGATGTTAAAGCACTATATATCGGGTTTGCCCGTGAAAAGTCTTACCTTACAGACACAATTGCAAAAGGAATTGCAGACGAAGTTGCCCAACAAGATGCAGCACAGGCTGTTGTTCAAACTGCTACTACATTCTCAAAAGATGCTATTAGGTTTAAATATGGCATTACAAGTTTATGGAAACGACCTGAAAACTTGCAGGGTATCTCTTATGATTCTACTTTTTCTACTTTTTTTAATTTCTTTTCAGCAAGTGGCTACAATGACAACCTCTTGACATTTGAAGGACCTGTAGATAGTTATGTATTTAAGTCGCTCAGTGAAGAAGTAAAAAAAGGTGCCGTATGGAGTTTTGCAAGTGCTCTTCAAATATTTGAATATGCTGCTGATATTGAAGCAAATGATATTCCAAAAGAAAGTGGATGGTACGGTAAAAAGATATTCCAGTCTTTTATAAACTTTGATGACTTAGGAAAAAGTTCAGTAACTGGAAGTCCTTTTAATATAACCAATGAAAGAATGGCAAACGAAACTAACAAAAAAACTAGTTCAACTAGCCCAAGCCAACATGTTTGGAGGGCTATTGGGAAGCCAAACGTAAAAACAATTGGCGCTAACTCTATAATTTTATTTAAAATAAAACACAGTATTACAACAAGTGTTAACGTTCAAGGAACTATTACCCCTATTACGTCATATATTGAAGATGACTTTACGCTAATTGCCAATAGCACATCTGCATGGGAAAACTGGGTTGGAAGACAACCAACATGGTTTCTTCCAAAAACAACCCTTACAGGAGCGTACCAATGATAATTAAAGGTTCACGGTACACACAATCTTCAGAAACACGTAATGATGAGACTGTATATGTGGCTGATACTTCTACATTTAGAGTAGGAAGTTACTTTACGATTATTGCAGAAGACGGAGACTCATTTGAGTTCCTAGCGGCACGACACCTTAACAGCCCTCAGATGTATTGGAAACTTGCTGATATAAACACACATGTCCCGTTCCCCGACTTTATTGAAGCCGGAACTTCAATCAAAATACCTTTAGCATGATCTTTAAAAGTTCTTCTCAACTATCCCCGAACGTCAATGTTTCTATTGACAACGTTCCCGTGGACTACTTGAGCCTGCAACGTATCACGGTAGAACTCAAAGAAAACATGCACGACATGGTTGTTCTAGATTTTGCAGGTCTAGATCCTGAAACCATGCACTTGTTTATTGACGCTGCGGTGACTCTTAACATTTCAATGCCATTACAGAATACCAATGAGTACACGTTTCATGGTTACATTATTTACTTAGAACCATTCTCATCTACCAAGATGGGAACGGTAAACGGAAGCCCGTTCCAATTAACCCGTGTCTTTTGTCTAGGACCTAGTTACCGAATGAAGGGTTTGAAATCTAGTGTCCATGAGAATAAGACACTGGCAGAAATTGCTACTGAACTTGCGGCTAAGTATAAGTTCTCTTTGTCTGTACCCAACGATACATACCGCTTTCCACGTCTAGTTCAAAGTGCGGAATCTGATTGGTCATTTTTAGTTAAAGCATCTAACCGCCTTGGGTATAACCTAATGGTGACTGGTTCCCACATACATATTTGGGACCCTTATATGGCTATAGCCCGTAACTCTTCATACAGTGTGTTGTACACCATACGAGGAACTAGGGGAGATGTGCATCCCCTGCCGGGGCAAATCCTTAAGTTTGATGGACGTATTGGTAACGTGTCGCCTGATGGCGCAAGGTCTACAGACACTATCCATACCTTAGACAGCAGTGGAAACATTCTGTCAGTAGGCAACTTAAACTCTCAAGATACTTCTAGTTTGGGAACACCTGTTCAGTCTGCATTTACAAACGTCTTAAACTGGAACGCTGATTCATACGAGACTGCCAGCAAACTAGTTGAAGGCGTGTTGCGTCGTAAGTTTCCAATGACTGCCTCAGTTGATGTAGTTGCCGACCCCAGCATTACTCCCGGCGGTATTGTAAACCTTAAAGAATATAATGCACAGTTTGACGGCTACTGGTACGTGCGTGGAGTACGTCATGAACTTACCCAGCATGTCATGGCAACTTACCTAGACCTTGCAAAAGACTCTCTTGACGGTATTCAAACCAGCCCAATTAACATGGAACCTTTTAAGACACCACCAGAAACTGCTTTAATCCACGGGGATTGGGTATCTACAAAGGACATGATAAATGTATATTCCTGACCAGTATTCTCTTACCTCTACTCAGCGTGCGCTTGTTACGTACTCCAACAGCGCTACCGGAGAAATAAGAGTAAAGATACCTTCAGTATTGGGTAGTACCTCTGAAATCTTTATTTCTAAAATTGGTCGGAAGGCTAACTCAGGGGTATGGGCTGTTCCTGATGTAGGTTTACAGATTGTTGTTAGTTACGACGACCAACATTTAACCAATGTCTTTTGGATGCAAACAGATGCAGTGATAAATCCTCTGTCTCCTTTCCAATGCACATCATTAACTAACCCACCTGCCCCATACAGTGGTCAATTAATATTTGAAACAGACACCAAACTACTTCGGATATGGAATGGAACAACATGGAAAACCGTTGTAAACGCATCTTAATTAAGGATAAATAATGAAAACTATTGCAGTTCCCTTTACGTTTCAAAGTGACACAGGTGCCGTTAACTACACGGAATCCCTAGATGCTATTGTGCGCCAAAACATTCTTGACATCTTGTCCACATCCCCCGGGGAACGGGTAATGAACCCTAAGTACGGTGCAGGTCTACGTAACCTTTTATTTGAAGAACTAGACCCACTGGTATTTGCTGAATATCGTATGGATGCCATGCAGGAACTCAATGAATATATGACTGTTGGCAAAGTTACAGATCTTAAAATAGACGTGCCAAGTAACGATTTCTATGGGATGGAAAACGATACAACCGTCCGTCTTTCAGTAAAATATGTTGTTCCACCATATAACTCTTCGGTAGTAGTATTTAACTTGAGCAACTCGCAAACCACTTTATATGGAGGGGCATAATGCCTAGTTTTGATTACACCAGTAGGGACTATCTGTCCATACGCCAAGACCTGTTTGACCGTGCTTCAGCATTTATACCTGAATGGACAGCCCGTAACCCTTCGGACTTTGGTGTCCTCATGGTTGATCTTGTGGCATACGTTGGTGACATCCTTCATTACTATGTAGATCGTGCTGCTGCTGAAACTTATTTAAACACAGCAACACAAAAGAGCAGTGTCCTTGCCATTGCTAACTTGTTGGACTACCGCCCACTGTTTCAAACCGCATCTGAAGGAACAGTTACCCTTACGGCAACTGACCCAAACCACGCAGGTGTTATAACTATTCCCAAGAACACAATGTTTGTAGCACCTGCAACATCTAACTTGCCCGTAGTTTATTTTGCAACAACTACATCGGCAAGTATGGGGGCTTCAGTAGCCTCTATTGAAGTTGTAGTATCGGAAGGTAAGTACGTTAATTTAGAAGCGCCGGTGCAAAGTGTTACACGAGTATCTTCCAGCAACGGCACCTCAGGACAACGCTTTAACCTTCGCTACACGGGCGCTATAGGCTCAAGTGTAGAAGTATCTGTGTATGAAGGGACAGTAGTCTCTGGTTCTCCAACAGCGATTACTTATTCGTATAGTTCTGATATTGCTAGTGAAGACGCTGCGGCTAGAGTATTTACTTTAGAGGTAACGTCGGATGGGGTAATGCAAGTTATCTTTGGTAATGGTATCAACGGCAAAATACCTGCAAACAATGCAGAAATAAAAGCATCGTACCGTTACGGTCAAGGTTACGCAGGAAACATCTCAAGCGGGCGAGTTACTGCATTTGATACAGGCTCCGCAATTGAAGGATTGGTAATTTCATCGTCTTCATCTACCGCAGGAGGTTCTGATTCAGAGTCTCTTGAATCCATGAAGGCAAATATCCCGTTGATGTTTCGCACCCAAGACCGTGCGGTTTCATTACAAGACTTCAAAGACCTTGCCATACGTGTGCCACAAGTAGCAAAAGCAACGTGCGATGTTGTTAGTGCGTCTAACGTAATGGTTTATGGTGTTCCTTACCAAGCCAACTACCTAAGCCAAGCAACTAACACTCTTTCTATTTCTAGTACAATTCAAAATGCAATTATTACGTATTTTGAACCACGTACTATGGTAGGAGCAAGCGTAGGTGCTGCTGCTTCAGTGACACTACAACCTGTAAACATTACAGCACAAATTAACGTAAAACCACAATATGTTGCCCAACTGGTAAAAGAGGCTGTGGAGACTGAATTAAATAAGTTTTTTATATTTGACAACGTGGCTTTTGAACAAGTTTTATCTATTGGTTCTATTTATAGAGCCATACAGAACGTAGAAGGTGTGGATTACGCAACTATTACCGTATTTAGTACTACTAGTTCAGGCACTTCAAGTACTTTAAGCCCCGCAACCGATACACAACTGTTCAGAAAAGGAACGTTTACCTTAACTACATCAGGTGGTATAACAGGAACGTTGGTATAACTTATGGCACTATCGTCCTTTACACTCAGAAAAACTATAGTTGGTGAAGGTTCTTTCCTTCGTAAAAACGCAGGACTTGACAACTCTTTACGAGCAGATGGATTTACTAACTCTCAAGTTATAGTAACGGGTAATAATACTTTTAGTGCCAACATTATAAGCACTGGTACAGTTCGTCTTGAATGGACGCTTTCTGAGGCTTTAGAAGATGAAAGCATTGTTGTTGCAACAGCCCCAATAGAACTTTTAATAGTTTCTTCTACTGCTGGAGAACCTGTAACCATTAACGACGGGATTCTTTTAACTACAGTTACATCAACTTCTAACAATACTTATTATGATGATGTTCCTGTAATTCAGGAAGGTCGTTGGGTTTATTATGCACTGTTTATTAAGTATAGTGACGGCGCTGACGTTTGGTATAGCAATGCAGCCAACCTGTATATTCAAATTCCAAAATCGTATAATTCTGTAGAAAACCTTTGGAAGCGCATTCCGGAATACTACCAACTTCTTGACTTAAACCAGCCTCAACTAGAAAACGGGTCCACGCCTTTGTATTCTTTTCTTAGTTTGTTGGGGAACGAAATGGACCGCACTCGTACTTTGATTGATACCATTGCGTTGTCTAATGACCCTGAGGTATCTGTTACACCTGCACTTGCAGAGTTAGCATATGAAACTGGCCTTGAAATAACATTAAAAGATTTAGGTACCGCTAAAGCACGTTCATTGTTAAATAACATTGGAACACTACGCCAACGTAAAGGAACAAAGGGAAACATCGCTTCTTACATTTCTGCGTTGTCAGGTTGCCCTGTTACCTACGAGTTCAGTTCGCCAACTCATATATTCCATGTGTACGCTCAACGAGTAAACTTTATATCTGATCCACGTTTCCAAGAAGCAACCATATCTGCAAGCACCGGAAACGCAAGTGGTAGTAAATTAAGTTTACAAACAACGCCTACGTGGGGTGTTTATACCTATGGCACGTCTGGTTCTGGAGCAAGTGTTAGCCCTGTAATCACCAACATGAATGATGGTATCCAAATCCAAATACCGGCATCTGCTCCAAACGACAGAACAGTGTTTGTGTACCCACGTAAAACGTTTAAGTACGCCACAACAACACGGTATGGTAGTAGGTTTGACGTTACGTTATCCGCTGGGGCATCTTTTAATAACCTTCATACTTCTACAAACACCACACGGTTGGCATGGGAATCGGGTGTTGCCGGAGGTAGCGTCCCTCCCACATATTTCCAAGACTCTGCATGGATCAGTAGCCCAAACTACGCATACGGGAGCACTTCACAAGAGTATGTACTTGACTACCCTGCTGACCCCGCCGCCGTTTTTTCAACTATCACTTCTGTTCCAGTACTTATGTTTACAGCAACCCCGGGGAGCACCATCTTTATTTCTAAGTGGTTACTAGAGCCTGATAGCGCTGGGCCTTACTTTGATGGAGACACCCGTGAAGGTGGCTACATCCCTATTAACACAGGGGTAGTTGGTAGCGGATCATTTGACTATTATTGGGATTCTGCTGGTGGCGCTAACAATGACTTTTCATACTACTTGTTAGACCATGAACGTACAATCAGTACTATAGAGCGGATTATTGCACAGTACATTATGCCTGTTACAATGCTGTCGTCATACCAAATAGACTGGAACTACTACCTAGGGAAGTAATGAACTACATACTTGCAGCACTAGCCGTTTATAAAATAATACAAATATTAGATGCATTAACGCCAAAAGAAGCAATGCCATGGGTAAAGATAGCCTTTGGAATTCTTATAGGGTACGCTTCTATACTCGTAGTGGACTTTGATAACAGTCTCATAGCGGGTCTGGTTGTCTCAGCGCTTGCCGGGGTGTGTCACACCGTGCTACGGTTACTCACACTATTAGGCGACATGTTACAAAAGAAGTCAATGCGATAAGGAGAAAAAGATGGCAGTATACGGAATATTAGGTAGCGGTTCCTGCGCTAAGAATGTTATTGAAGATGGGTTAAAAGATATTGGGATTGAAAACAATGTCTTTCTTGTAGTACTTCGTAAAGGTGCTTCAGACAACGAAGACCGTGTGTATGAGTTCCTCATGGAGAACGAGGCTGACTTCCATGCATTTACAAACAGCAAAGCACCTCAAATTATCAAAGATTCAGCCAGTCGGATATATGACTTTGATGACAACGAGGCAATGTTTCCACACTTGTTAAAAGAACTTAAAGATAAAAAAGGAACACTCCTTTTGATGTGGAACGATGAAACCGCAGGTGCTTTAACAGATATTTGTTTTGATGCTTATGACCTAGGCATTCCTGTGCTTGAACTCAGCAACGGGTTAGTACCCATCAATGTTGTTGCAGAACCTACAGAGGGTGAAGAACCAGACGAGGAAGAGGTTGTAGAAATTGAACCTTTTACTGAGGCTGAGATGCGTTCAATGAGCATTGGAGTTCTGCGTAAAGCAGCAACTGCTCACGGCATTGAAGGTGTGGGGGCATACTCTAAAGAAGAATTACTTATGGTATTAACAGATACTAAATCTCATAAAGAGAAACTAGAAGAGGATGTTGAAGTGAAGATAACCGTAACACCTACCCCAGTAGTCACTACAACACCTGTAGTACACGACAGGAAGACACTAGAGGCACCTGAAGGCGACTGCATGGTTACTGTAGTCATGCCTAATGGCACTGTCATCTCAACCCCTGCCACTATGGGCGAGGTTCGCCTAATCCTAGGACTTGGTTGATGCCTTAAGTTGCCATGCCCATTTTTTGTGCATGTCATCTCGTTCTGCAAGGAAGTTAGCAATGCCCTGTTCATCAGCAGCAAGTGCGGCTTTAAGAGCAAGATTAACGCTCTTTATAAGACCATCGTTAATGGTAAGCAGGGCTTTTGCCATTGCCTTAGGAGAAGGGTCAACATCTTTAGACTCTACGGTACGAAGGTCAATAAACTTATTTAATGTGAAGGGAGCATACTCCCCAAGTTTACGAAGGTCTTCTGCCAGTGGGTCAATAGCGCTGTAGACATCTTCATAGATCTTTGCAAACAATGAGTGGTACTGAGAGAAGTCCTGACCTTCTACGTTCCAATGGTAACCGTGTGCAACAAAGTACATAGTGACGCTATCGGCAAGGGTTGTTTTAAGAGCATCAGTTAACTTAGACATTAACAATCCCATTTTCTAAGCGATTTGTTTATACGTGAATCGGGATCATTAGCAGTTTTAGATGAAGTGTTTTTCTTCTTCATACCTTCCATGCGAGCACAGAAAGAATCCCGACGAGATGCCGACTTAGGAGACTTCTTAGCCTGTTCTTTAGACACAGGTGGTTTAAGGTCACTACCGGGATTAGCACGCTCATAGGACTTACGTCCTTTTTCGTTTAATCCACCCTCTTTGTCTTTTCCTTCTTTGCGTTGCCACGCATCAGACTTCTTAGTTGCCATTACTTCTTTCCTTTTTTGGATACCGCCATGTTGTCTACAAGGTTAGGGTAAGGTCGTCCTGCTTTTTTAGCACGGGCTTTTGCTTCAGACTTTTGGTCAGGGGTTAACTTCTTATCTTTTTTAGATGGGTCCGGTGTGTCCCATACTTCTTTTTTAGCAGCCATTACTTTGCTCCACGACGCAAGATACCTTGGTGACGAGAAGTAGTAGGTGAATAAGTTTCTTCAGGAATTACCCAGCCTTGTTCTTGACTGTGCACACCAATAGGTGTCCCATAAGAATGAACTACGTAGTCAATGTCACTAAGCGCAGAAATGATATTACGGTTACCTTGGGACATGCGTCCAAAGTTTAATTGATCGCCGGGTCCGGTATGTTGCCGAGCGCTAAGAGCGCCATGACTAACAAATGCTTCACGTCGTCCGATGTATTGGTCTGCCTTACGGCTAGAAATAGGAGTTGCCATGCATCTATCATACGCCAAAAGTGGACAAGCATGTAGCAATATAGTGTATGCTGACAAACTCAAACACAAGGAGCACCAGATGGCTGACGGACCATTTATACAGTACCCAACATGGTTAAGGAAATACCTGCGTGGGGACCCAACAACAACCGACATTTTGCTTGAGTTACTGGGGTACATGAACGGCAAAACCCAGACCCTGTGGACAAGTTATAACCACATTTCAGAGAATACTGGGTACCACAGAACTACGGTCATCAAGTCTGTGAATAAGTTGGTGGACCTTGGGGTACTCATAAAAAAGGTCAAGTCTAAGAATGGGCGCAGCCTTCCCAACGAGTATTACGTGAACTTTAACAACCCCAATTACCTGACCGTAACAGGGGTAGTCGGGGAACTACCCTCCCCATTAGGGGTAGTCGGGGAACTACCCCGGGGTAGCGTGGGGACTACCCCCGAGGGTAGCCGGGGAACTACCCAAATAAGAATAAACAAGAATAAAGAAACAAGAAGAGAGAATTTAGGAAAGATAGACCCAAGGTTGATGTCATGAAATCTCGCTTTGAGGATGATTGGGGTACCCCACTAGGTGCCGACAAGAATGAAGCGCACGAAGCCACTCCAAAGAAGCGACCAAAAAAAGACACGCTCAGTGGTTTGGTCAAAGATTTCCATGACCGCCTTATGCTGGATACCAGCAACTTGATGAACGCCCAAGTAAACGCCCCAGCCCTCATGAAGGCATTCCGCAAAGTATTAGACACGGGGCGTACACATGAAGACGCTCGCCAAATGATTATTCAATTCCATAAAGATATTGCTATCAAGCCCTTGACGGGTGGCATCCCTGCATGGCAGGCTTTCATCTCTCGTCTTGACTCTTTGGCACTAAAGACACAAACGCATGAAGTTGAGTATGACTACAACGGACCAAAGATTGACCCACGACTTATGAAAGACACAGATGACTGAATGGAAAAGCGCTAA
>Ga0102864_1000314_pt1 | contig 12357 bp, 10 predicted proteins | sample Colrivmet1449B02_FD_84976 | JGI IMG/M metagenome (GOLD analysis project Ga0102864, IMG submission 84976) | Estuarine microbial communities from the Columbia River estuary - metaG 1449B-02 | ecosystem: Environmental > Aquatic > Marine > Intertidal zone > Estuary | place: USA: Columbia River...
CGCGCGAACCCGCGGCGACCTGCGCGGCGATGTCGGCGGCGACGAGCGGCTGGCGGCGATGGTCCTTGGAACTGTTGCCGTGCGAGCAATCGATGACGAGGCGCGTCGAGAGACCGGCCTTCTGGATGCGGGCGGCGGCGTCGGTCACGAATTCGGCGCCGTAATTAGGACCGGTGCGCGAACCGCCACGCAGGATCACGTGGGCGTCCGGGTTGCCCGAAGTCTGGAAGATGGCGACGACGCCGTCCTTGGTGACGGAGGGAAACCAGTGCGAGGAGCGGGCCGAGAGACAGGCGTCGACGGCGACCTGGACCGAGCCGTCGGTGCCGTTCTTGAAGCCGACGGGCATCGACAGGCCGGAGGCCAGCTCGCGATGGATCTGGCTTTCCGTAGTGCGCGCGCCGATGGCGCCGTAAGCGACGAGGTCGGCCACATACTGCGGCGTGATCGGGTCGAGGAATTCGGTCGCGGCGGGCAGGCCGGCTTCGGCGATCTGGGCGAGGAGGCCGCGGGCGATCCGCAATCCGTCGTTGATGCGGAAGGAACCGTCGACCTGCGGATCGTTGATGAGCCCCTTCCAGCCGACCGTGGTGCGGGGCTTCTCGAAGTAGACGCGCATGACGATCAGCAGCTCGGCGGCATGCTTCTGCGCTTCTTTCTGCAGCAAGGCGGCATACTCCAAGGCGGCCTTGGTGTCATGGACGGAACAAGGACCGACGATGACCATCAGGCGGTCGTCCTGGCCGGAGATGACCTTGGCGGCGTCCCGGCGGGCGGTGGCCACGACCTCGGCGGCGCGCTCCGAGACCGGAAGTTCGGAGAGCACGAGGGCGGGAGACAGCAGGGGGTGCTGGCTGCGGATGCGTAGGTCGTCCGTATTCTGAGTCATCGGTAGGAGGGCTTTCCCGAGGGGAAAAGAGGGTAAATGAAGGGCTCCCGGGGGCGGGTGTCAATGACGCGTCCCGAGTTGACGCGAGGGGCTTTCAGTATCAAAAGTGTCTCAAATCGGCATGCCCAAGCAACCCAACCCAGAATCCGCCGTCCAATCCGGAGCCTTCAAGGCGTTCATCGCCGAAAAGGGCCTGCGGGCGACCCGGCAGCGGATGGCGGTCTTCGAAGCGGCCCGGACGATCCAAGGTCACTACACCGCCGAGGACCTGCTGAAGAAAGCCCGCTCGCTCGACCGCAGCGTCTCCCGCGCGACGATCTACCGCGCCCTGCCCCTCTTGGTCGGCAGCAACGTCATCCGCGAGATGGATGTCGGCCGCGACCAGAAGTATTACCTCGCCGAAGCCGGTAGCGCCACCTTCCGTGCCCAGCTGATCTGCGAGAACTGCGACTCGATCGTCGAAGTCGACGCGCCGTTCATGGAATGGTACGGCAAGGCCGTGGCCGCCAAGCACGGCATGCGCCCCATCTCCCAGAAACTCCAGGTCACCGCCGCCTGCCTCAACGACCGTTGCCCGCGCCGCAAGCCCGCCCGCTCATGATCACCTACCCGACCGCCGCCGTCTTCCCTCCCCTGCCCCTCGGCGGGACGCCCCTCTCCGCACTGCAGCAGGAAGTCATCGCGCTGAAGAAGGCCAAGGACGCCCTCATCCTCGCGCATAATTACCAGTGCGAGGACATCCAAGGCGTGGCCGATTACGTCGGCGATTCCCTCGGCCTCGCCTACAAAGCCGCCGAAGCCAAGCAGTCCACCATCGTCTTCTGCGGCGTGCACTTCATGGCCGAGACGGCCAAGATCGTGAACCCCACGCGCCGCGTACTGCTGCCCGACCTCGCCGCCGGCTGCTCGCTCGCCGACTCCTGTCCGGCGGAGAAGCTCGCCGCCGCCAAGGCCAAGGACCCTTCCCTCTACGTCGTCGCCTACATCAACTGCAGCGCCGCGGTGAAGGCGCTCTGCGACGTCATCGTCACCAGCGGCAACGCCTCCAAGATCGTGAGCCGCGTACCTGCTGACCGAAACATCCTCTTCGTGCCTGACCAGAACCTCGGCCGCTGGGTCTCCGGTAAGACCGGCCGCGCGATGCAGCTCTGGCCGGGCAATTGCTACGCGCACGTCCAGTTCACGCCGGGCGCCCTGCTCCGCACCAAAGCGGCCCATCCGGGGGCTCCGGTCGTGGCGCACCCCGAGTGCACCGAAGCGGTCCGCGACCTGGCCGACATGGTCTGCTCGACCGAACTGATGGTGAGCTGGTGCAAGGAGCAGACCGCGAATACCATCATCATTACGACGGAATCTGGGATGATCCACCGCCTCCGCAAGGAAGTGCCCGGCAAGACGTTCGTCTCGGCGCCGACCGACCGCTGCTCGTGCAATGATTGCAAGTTCATGAAGATGAACACGCTGACGAAGGTCCGCGACTGCCTCCGCGACGGCACGCCCGAGATCGTGTTGCCTGAAAATATACGCGCGGCCGCCGAGATCCCGCTCCGCCGGATGCTCGATTGGAGCAAGTGACGCGAAGGAAGCGCCTCCGTGCGGCACGGTAGGGTGAAAAATTTTTTACCAAAGTTTGACAATCCGGAATATTATAAAACCCTTGATGGTAAGGAAAAATTCTTAGGCTAATCGAACCCGAGCCTGAGATTCTCCCGACCAAGCCTTCAACTTATGAAAATCGACCTCGATCCGTCCGCCTTCACCTCCAAGGACGCCTATGTCCGCGCCGCCCTCTCGAAGGCCCGCGACCTGGCCGTCCAGGCCTGGGAAGACGAGCACAGCGAACGCCAGTCGCTGATCGAGCGCGAAGTCGCCAGCCTCTCGAAGCCCGAGCTCGCCAAGCGTCTGATCAAGCTCCTCTCCCGCCCCAACCGCGCCCGCGCCCAGATTTCGGACGGCATGCGCAACAAGGCCCAGGCCATGCGCCGCAAGGGCGCCCCGGTGCGCGAGATCGCGGCCGAGCTCGGCATCTCGATCCCGTCGGTCTACAACATCACCAAGGACTGAACTTGCCCGCAGGGGCCGTTTCGCCGAAGGTGTCGGCGATGAAGGAATGGACCCGCGGCGACCCGGCGAAAGGACCCACGCAGGCGCCTTTGGCGCGCGGCGGGAAACTGAATGCGGATACGTTGATCGGCGCCTATCGGGCCGGCATCTTCCCTTGGTATTCCGCAGGTGAGCCCGTGAAATGGTGGTGCCCCGATCCGCGCTTCGTGATGCGACCGGCCGACCTCCGCCTGACCGACAGCCTCCGCAAGACGCTGCGTAAGTCGGGCTGGTCGGTCACTTTCGACCGATCCTTCGAGACGGTCATGCGCCGTTGCTCGGAAGTCCCCCGCCCCGGCCAGGACGGCACCTGGATCACCGAGGAGATGATCGCCGCTTACTGCGAACTGCACCGCCGCGGGATCGCCCATAGCGTCGAAGTGAGCTGGCAGGGCGAGCTGGTCGGCGGCCTCTACGGCGTAGCCCTCGGCCGGCTCTTCCACGGCGAATCGATGTTCCACCTCAAGGCCGACGCCTCCAAGGTCGGCTTCGCGACCCTCGTGGCCCGGCTCGCCGCCTGCGGTTATGTCCTCATCGACTGCCAGGTGCCGACGGCGCACCTCGCCAGCCTCGGCGCCTTCGCGGTCGACCGGGAGGAATTCCTGGCCGCCGTGAAGCTCTTCCGCGACGAGCCGCCCCTCGGCGACGCGTTCGTCACTCCGGCTTCGGACGCGACTTGAGCAAGGCCCGGGCCTCGCGCTCATACACGCGCTCGACGATCACGCAGAGCTGCTGCAAGGAACGTCCGTCGGTGTAGACGGCGATGCCCGCCTGCATGTAAGCCTGCTCGCGTTTCTTCATCAGTTCGCGGACGCGGGCCTCGGGATCCTCACCCTTGAGCAAAGGGCGCCGGGAGTTGCCCGCGGTCCGGCGCAGGATGGTGTCCACCGAGGCGAACAAGGTGACGACGATGCCCTTGGAGCGCACGAGTTCGCCCATGCCGGGCGGCACGACCAACCCGCCCCCGCACGCGATGACGCCGCCGCAATCCGGCAGCATCGTCTCGACGACCTGGCGCTCGAGCCCACGGAAATGCTCCTCGCCGTGCTGGGCGAAGATGTCGGCGATCGTGGCGCCGGCGAGCTTCTCGACGAGTTCGTCGGTGTCGTAGAAACGGCGGCGCCAACGCTTGGCCAGCTGGCGTCCGAGCGCGGACTTCCCCGTACCCATGAATCCGGCGAGGATCAGGTTCGGCGAGTTGTCCTTGTTGGCCACGGGCGACATGCGACCATAGCAAGGCTCCGCCCGCCCCTCGGCAAGCGACAAGCGTCGGGAGGATTACTTGGCAGACAAGGCGTCCAGCGCAGCCTTGGCCTTCGGCGCCAGGCGTTCGGAGAGGCCCTGCGCGGCCTCGGTCAAGGCGGCGCGGTCGGCCTCGACGAACAGCCGGGGCACGGCGGCCCAGGCGGCCTCGGTCAGTTCATTGGCCGGACCTTTGAGCAACGGGAGGAGCGACGCCTTGAGGGCGGTGCGCACTTTCGTGGTCTTGGAAGCGCGGACGCCGACGATACGGACCCAGGCGGCCTTGGAAGCGAGCGAGGTGCCGGTGAACTCGACCGGAGTATGCTTGGCGGCCTGCGACACGGGCAGGCGGAGGATCTCGTCCTCGACTTCCTGCACCTGCGAACGCTGTGAGAGCTTGGCGAGGCGCTCCCAGAGGATCGGGGCGGCGGCGCTGGCGCTCACGCGGCGGAGGAGACGGTTCGCGCGCTGGGCGGTGGCGAAATCCTCGTGCTTCGTGAGGGTGACGAGTTCTTCGACCGTCAGCGGATACTCCTTCGCGGAGCCGCGCAAGTCCAGCATGCGCTCGAGTTCGGCGAGCTTGGTCTCCGGCGAGGTCCCGGCCGGCGGATCATACCGCTGCGCCTGCTTGGGATTCAAGGGCAGGCGCGGCTTGCCGTTCGGATCGAAGAGGAGGACCTGCTGGAGCGCCGCCTGCCCTTCCGGATTCTCGAGGGTCTTGGCGGCGGTCCGCACGCGGTCGAACCACGCCTTGGCCTCCGGCGAGGCGTTCGTGAAGCTGCGCGAGTGGTCGAGAATCGCCTGCTGGGCGGCGAGCCGCTTCTCCGGGACCGCAAGGTCGGCGAAAGTGGCGTCGGTGGGGGCCTCGGCGGCCGAACCGGTCAGACAGGCGGCGCAGGCGAAGAGGATCGTGAGAAGTTTCATGGTCGGAAAAGGTGAGGTTCTCAGATGGACCAAGGACCGCGAAGCGCGGGCGAGTGGAGCTGGTTGGCTTGGTCGTCGCCGACGAAGCCGGAACCGTCGGCCTTGAAGTTCAGCTTGCGGCCCAGACGGACGCTGAGGGCGGCGAGATTGACGAGCGTCGAACTGCGGAAGGCCTCGTTGACGCCGTAGCCGAAAGGACGCTTCTCTCGCGCGCACACGTCGAAATCATCTTCCTGATATTCCGGCAACGGGAACTCGGCGGCCTTGGCCAGCAGTTCCGGACGGCTGCAACGCATGCCCGCGAAGAGCTTGCCGTTCGGACCTTCGAGGAAAGGATTCTCAGGGTTACGCTCGGCGAGTTCGGATTCGAGGATGATGCGCGTGCCATCCTTGTAAGTGAGGGTGACGGTCTTCCAGACGCCGCAGGCCATGGCATCCTGCGCCGGGGCGTCGCATTCGGCGGTGACGGGAGATTCGCCGTCCTTGCCGAGGAAGTATTGCACCGGGTCGAGGAAGTGCTGGCCCATGTCGCCGAGACCGCCTTGGTCGAAGTTCCAATAGCCGCGGAAGGAACCGTGCGCACGATGCGGATGGTAAGGGATCAGCTGGGAAGGACCGCAGTAGAGGTCCCAGTTGAGATGGGCCGGAACGGGCTCGGGCTTGAGGTCCGGCTTACCCGTCCAGAGGTTGACCTTCCAGGCGATGCCGCCGACCGGGGCGAGACGCACCGTCAGCGGACCGCCCAGGACGCCGCTCGCGACGACGCGGCGGATCTCCCGGGCCGGGCCGACGCCGTAGTAGTTGGTGCGATTGAGGCGGAACCAAGTGTTCACGCGGAAAGGCACGCCGGTCTGCTGCACGACGCGGCTCAGGGCGATACCCTCGCCGATCGTCCGGGTCAGCGGCTTCTCGCACCAGACGGCCTTGCCGCGGCGGGCGGCCATGGCGGCGATGACGCCGTGCCAATGGGGCGGCGTGCAGACGTGCACGACGTCGGCGTCCGGCATCGCGATGACCTCGCGAAAATCCTCGGCGGTCATCGGCGTGCCGCCGCCGGACTGCTTGATGCGCTCGAGCTTCTTCTGCACGCGCTGGGCGTCGACGTCGCAGATGCCGACGATACGGTTCTTGCCCGTCATGCGCGGCTCGGAGTGCATGGAGGAGATGCCCCCACAGCCGACGATGACGTGATTCAAGGTCTCGCTGGGCGGGACGAAGCCGCGACCGAGGACGTGGCGCGGAATGATCGTGAAGCCAAGCGCGGCGACAGCGGCTTTACGCAGAAAGGAACGACGGGGTAATCGCATGCGGGGTGATATGAGGACAAAAGACCCCGTTCAATCCTGATAGTTCCGTCCAAGCGCCAAGCACCTGCTTATATGGCATTATTCCGCCGTTAAAAGTCACCGGCGTTTTGCTTTCGCCCGCCTTGCTTGCTCCTTGTGGTCATGCCGCTCTCCTCGCCGCCCTGCGCCCGCTCCTCTGATGAGGCCGCGCGACTGCAGGCAGCCATCGCCCAGACCGCCGGAGTGCCGTTCTATGAAGCCGGCGCCTGGCAGGCTGCCTTCGGCGACCATTCGCTCAAGCTCGCCGAGCTGCCCCGAATCACGAAGAGCCAGCTGCGCGAACACTCGCCCGAGGGCTTCCTGGCGGCCGGCCAGACCGTCGAATCGCTCCTCGCCCACGGCCTGATCGAAGAAGAGAGCACCTCCGGCACCTCCGGCGCCAGCGTACGCGTGGTGTTCGGCAAGACCTGGTGGGCCGAACAGGAGCTCCGCGCCCTGCTCCGGAATCCTTTCGTCGCCGAGTGCTTCGGCAATCTGACCAGCCTCCGACGCGCCGTCCTCACGACGCCGGGTTGCAGCGGCGTCAGCTGCTATAACCGCTGGCTTAACCTCGAACAACGCACCCTCGGCGACAGCCGCTACGTCAACCAGACGCGGATTCCCTTCAGCCTCGGCGACGACAAACTGGCCGTCATGGCCGACGAGGTCGCGGCCTGGGAACCCGCCTTCCTCGACGTCGATCCGGTGCACGGCGCGTGGTTCGCCCTGTATTGCGAGCGCCACGGCCGACGCTTCCCTTCCCTGCGCTTCATCCTGACGAGTTACGAGTTCACCAGCTTCACGCACCGCGCCATCATGGAGCGGGTTTTCGGGGTGCCGGTGATCGACCTCTACGGCTCCAGCGAGACCGGCCACCTGCTCGTCCAGACAGACGGCATCATGCGCCCGAGCCCGCAGACGGCGCTCCTCGAGAGCACCGCGGCCACGGGGATCGGCGAACTGCTGGTCACGACGCTCACGAACCCTTACCTTCCCTTGGTGCGTTACGAGATCGGTGACTACGTCGAACGCGTCGCCGGCGGCTACCTCGTCCACGGACGCAAACGTGACGCGCTCCGCGGCGCCGATGGCCGGATTATTACGACCCGTCAGGTCGACGTGGCCTTCGCCGGACTCAGCGGTATCGCCCACTATCAGCTCCGTCAGCGTAACGATGGCTCCGCCCATCTCAGCCTCCTACCTGAACATGCCGGCGACGAGTTGCTTGCGGTGCAGGCCACGCTCGTCGAGCGCCTGTCCTTCCTCTTGGGGACCCTGGTCACCAGCGACTCAGTCGGATTGCTCACCCCGGAAGACTCGGGTAAATTCCGCCTGACGGTCAGAGAGTCCGCCTGAACGGGCAGATAACCACCGGAAAAGGGGCTTTCGGGCTGGAAAAACCCCATCTAACCCCCCAAGGTGGGTTTTTCACCACCATGGAAGTCTACATCGACGGCAAGTTCTACCCCAAGGCCGAGGCCAAGATCTCCGTCTTCGACCATGGTTTCCTCTATGGTGACGGCATCTTCGAAGGCATCCGCCTCTACCAAGGCTGCGTCTTCCGCCTCGACGAGCACCTCGAGCGCCTCGAGATGTCCGCCAAGGCCCTCTGCCTCGAGATGCCGTGGACCCGCGCCGAGATCGCCGAGATCGTCTGTGAATCCTGCCGCCGCAACAACCTGACCGACGGCTACATCCGCCTCGTCGTCTCCCGCGGCTTCGGCGACCTGGGCCTCTCGCCCAAGAACTGCCCGAAACCTTCGATCGTCTGCATCGCCGACACCATCAAGCTCTACCCCGAGGAACTCTACGCCACGGGCATGCGCATCATCACCGCGCCCACCCGCCGCATCAGCCCGGCCGCGCTGCCCCCGATGATCAAGTCGCTGAACTACCTGAACAATATCATGGCGAAGATGGAGGCCCAGCAGCACGGCTTCCACGAGTGCCTGATGCTCAACGAGCAGGGCTACGTCGCCGAGTGCAGCGGAGACAACGTCTTCCTCATCCACAAGGGACGCCTGATCACCCCGGCCTCCCATGCCGGCGCCCTCGTGGGCATCACCCGCCAGGTCGCCCTCGAAGTCGCCGCCGCCCTCGGCATCCCGACCGTCGAGACCAACATCACCCGCTACGACGTCTGGAACGCCGACGAATGCTTCCTGACGGGCACCGCCGCGGAAGTCATCCCGGTCATCGAAGTAGACGCCCGCAAGATCGGCACCGGCAAGCCCGGGCCGCTCACCGCCCGCATCCTCGCCGAGTTCCGCAAGAAGGCTTCGCGCGAAGGCCAGATGATCCGCTGAGCCAGCCTGCGCCCTGACGCGCATGCCCGCCGACCCCATCCCTCCGACCGCCGACGCCCGTGACGCCACGCTGCGTCGGTTGCTGCGGATCGCTTGGTCGTATCGCGCGGACTGCCTCCAGCTCCTCGGACTGCAGCTCGCCGTCGTCTTCCTGACCGTCGCCGTCGTCGCGCTGGCCGGCGTCGGCATCGACTTCGTCCGCCACTGTGCCGACCGCACCGTCGCCGCGCCGGCCCTGCCCTTCTTCGTGCCCGCCGACGCCACGGACCGCGCCGTGTTCGTCTGGCTGGGGGCGGGCATCCTCGTCGCCGCCGTCCTGCGCGCGGCCCTCGCCTTCGTCTTCGGACTCGTCTCCGTGCGCTTCCTGCACGGCCGCATCGTCGTCAACCTGCGCTCGCAGGTCTTCGCCAAGCTCCAGCAGCTGAGCTTCCGCTTCTTCGACTCCAACGCCAGCGGCTCGATCATCAACCGCGTCACTTCCGACGCGCACGCCATCCGGCTCTTCATCGAAGGCGTGGTGCTGCAGCTCGCCATCATCACCCTGACCCTGGCCGCTTGCGCGACTTATATGTTCCGCACCGACTGGCGGCTCACGTTGGCCTGCCTCTCGGTCCTGCCCTTCCAGATCTGGTTCGCGATCCGCTTCTCCCGCAAGGTACGCCCGGCCTACGAGGAGAACCGCGAGCTGATGGACCGCATGGTGCTCGGCTTCTCCGAGAACGTGCAGGGCATCCAGGTCGTCAAAGGTTTCGCGCTGGAGCCGCGCGTGCAGGCCCGCTTCGCGGGCTGGAGCGAGGCGATCCGCGTCCAGAAGCGAAAAGTCTTCAGCGAAGTCGCGCTGTTCTGGCCCGTCATCGACGGGCTCAATCGATTCTCGATGGCCGTCCTCATCGGCTACGGCGGCTGGATGGTCGCCCGCGGCGAACTCGCCCTGGGCACCGGACTCGTCGCCTTCGCCGGCCTGCTCCAGCAGTTCTCCGCCCAGGTGACGACGCTCGCCTCGGTCGTCGATAACGCGCAGGTCTCCCTGGCAGGCGCCAAACGCATCTTCGAGATCCTCGACACCGACCCGGGCGTCGAAACCGAGGCCGGGGCGAGTTCCCCGGGCCGCTTCGTCGGCCGCGTGGCCTTCGAGAACGTCAGTTTCGAGTTCCAGGATAACGCCACGGTCCTGCGCGATCTCTCGTTCGTCGCCGAACCTGGCCAGCGCATCGCCATCGCCGGCGCGACGGGCGCGGGCAAGTCCGCCCTGCTCTCGCTCATCCCCCGCTTCTACGACCCGCGCTCCGGGCGCGTCACGCTCGACGGACACGACATCCGCCGGCTGCCGTTGCCGGAACTCCGCCGACAGGTCGGGATGGTCTTCCAGGAGAACTTCCTCTTCTCCAACACGATCGCGGCGAACATCGCCTTCGGCCACCCCGAAGCCACGCAGGAACGCATCGAACGGGCCGCACGCATCGCCGGCGCCCATGACTTCATCAAGGCGCTGCCCGAGGGCTACGAGACCTTCCTCGGCGAAGGCGGCGTGAACCTTTCCGGCGGCCAGCGCCAGCGCATCGCCATCGCCCGCGCCCTGCTCCTCGAGCCCACGGTCCTGCTCCTCGACGACCCGACCTCGGCCATCGACCCCGAGACGGAGAAGGAGATCATGGAGGCGATGGAATCCGCGATGGCCGGGCGCACGACCTTCATCGTCGCGCATCGTCTGAGCACCCTCCGCCGGGCCGATCTCATCCTCGTCCTCGACCGCGGCCGTCTCACGCAGGTCGGCACGCACGCCCAGCTGATGGCGGAGGACGGCCACTATCGCCGGGCGATCCTCGTCCAATCGGAAGGAGCTCCCGCATGAGCAAGCCGCCCCTCGAGATCGCGGTCCGCCGCCTCCGTCCCGACGAAGAAGAACCGGACCGGCTGCCCCTGCGCTGGTCCACCATCACCCGCCTCCTCGCTTTCACCAGCCCCCATCGCCTGCAGCGCAACACGCTGCTCGTCCTCTGCGTCTTCCGGGCGATGGCCTTGCCCGGCCTCGCCTGGCTCGTCGGCTCCATCATCAAAGGCCCGGTCCAGGCCGGCGACGGAGCCGCGACTTTCCGGGCCCTCGCCCTCTTCACGGTCTTCTTCGTCGTCGCCGACATCGCGCTCTACTGGCGCATCCGGCTGGCGCACCAGATCGGCGAGAACGTCCTCCGCGACCTCCGCGACCGCCTGATGGCGCACCTGCTCACGCAGCCGCTCTCGTTCTTCCACGCCCGCCGCCACGGCAGCCTGATCAGCCGCATGGTCTCGGACATCGAGGCGATGCGTAACGGCGTCCAGAACAACTTCTTCATCAGCTTCGTCTCGTTCGGTCAGATGACCTGCGCCGCGGCGCTGATGCTCCTGGCCAACCCCCGGCTCTTCCTGGTCCTGCTGGCCATCGTGCCCTGCCTGCTGCTCGTCCACGCCTTCTTCCGCGGCAAGATCCTGCATGCCTCCCGGGTGCAGCAGGAGACCTTCTCCCGCGTGACCTCGGCGCTGGCCGAGACGGTCCAGGGCATCCGCGTCACGCAGGGCTTCGCGCGCGAAGACACCAACGCCGGCATCTTCACGCGCCTCGTGCGCAGCCTTGCCGGCAACGTCGTGAAGACCGCCAGCCTGACCTCGCTCTATCTGCCGCTGCTGGAACTCAACGCCCACGGCTTCATGGCCGCGCTCATCGGCGTCGGCGGCTGGGCCGCCCTCTCCGGTACGGGTACGGGTTTAGGCGACTTGGTGACGTTCTTCTTCCTGGCGGACCTGTTCTTCTCACCGATCACGATCATCGGCACGCAGCTCTCCGAAGCGACGCTCGCGATGGCCGGTGCGGAACGCTACTTCCGTGTGCTCGACACTCCGCCGGCGTGGACGGACAGACCCGATGCGGCCGAATGCCCTCGCTTGAACGGACACGTCGAATTCCGGGACGTCGGCTTCGCTTACGTCCCGGACCGTCCGGTGCTCCACGAGATCTGCTTCACCGCCGAGCCGGGTAAGGTCATCGCCCTCGTCGGCCATACGGGTTCGGGTAAGTCGACCATCATCGGCCTGCTCGCGAAATTCCAACTCCCGCTCTCCGGCCAGGTGCTCGTCGACGGGCACGACCTCGCCGGCCTGCGTCAGGACACGCTCCGCCGTCAGATGGGCTTCGTGTTCCAACAGAACTTCCTGTTCGCCGGCACGATCGCGGAGAACGTGAAGGCCGCCCGCCCCGAGGCCACCGACGAAGAAATCCGCCAGGCCTTCCGCGACCTGGATTGCCTCGACCTCATCGAAGCGCTGCCGGAAGGCATCCATACGCCCTCCTCCGCGAACGGGCGCGGCCTTTCGATGGGTCAGCAACAGCTGGTGGCCTTCGCCCGCGCCCTGCTGGCCGACCCGCGTATCCTCGTCCTCGACGAAGCCACGAGCGCGGTCGACACGCTGACCGAAGCCCGCCTCCAGGTCGCGCTCACTCGCCTGATGAAAGGCCGGACCTGCTTCGTCGTCGCGCACCGCCTCAGCACGATCCGCAAGGCGGACTGCGTCCTGGTGCTGGACGCCGGACGCA
>Ga0102864_1000321_pt1 | contig 12240 bp, 8 predicted proteins | sample Colrivmet1449B02_FD_84976 | JGI IMG/M metagenome (GOLD analysis project Ga0102864, IMG submission 84976) | Estuarine microbial communities from the Columbia River estuary - metaG 1449B-02 | ecosystem: Environmental > Aquatic > Marine > Intertidal zone > Estuary | place: USA: Columbia River...
CCAATGAGTTTGGGAATAAAGACTGATGACAACCGAATGTCGATAATAATATCTAAAAATACACCTATTCCAGTTAGTAGGTCCCAAATATTTACTAATAGTGAATCTAATGATACATTAATAGTACAAATATATCAAGGTGATAATCAATATGTAAAAGATAATATATTTTTAGAAGAGTTAAAACTAAATTGTAATAGAATAGATAGGGGTAATATGCGTATAGCGGTGACGTTTACAATTAATGTGGATGGAATATTGAATGTATCTGTAAGGGATATTCTATCGGAGGAAAATGAAAAAAATTTAGTTGTAAAAGAATATAAAAATGATATATTAGAGGATACTATTAGATTAAATTTGGATTTTTTAGATATTGGTACGTTAGAAACAAATTATTAATCTGTATATATAAATTAACATAAAAGTTATGGTTCAATTAGAAGTTTATGGAGATCCTCATTCAATGTGTACTCAGAAAATTTTAATTTTATTAGAAGAATTAAATTTAAAATATGATTTGAAAAAGGTAGATTTATCAAAGGGAGAACATAAAAGTGATGAATTTTTAAAATTAAATCCATTTGGTAAAGTTCCAGCTGTGAAATATGGTTCAAGAGAGTTATTTGAATCAAGGTCGATTTTAAGATATATTGCAAAAAATAATGTTGAAATAGATGATTTATTAGGAGATATTGAAGTTGATATGTGGTTAGAAAGTGAAAGTCAAAATTATAATCCATTAGTGAGTAAAATAATTTATGAAAAGGTTTTTAAAAAAGTATATAACAAAGATGAAAAGCCTGATGAAGAATTGGTAGATAAATTATTAAAAGATTTAGAAAAAGTATTGGATATATATGAAGATCGTTTAGAAAATGTTGGTTATATTGGTGGTGAGACTTTTAGTATTGCGGATATATCACATATACCATATACAAATTATATGTTAAGAGTTGGGTATAAAGATATGTATAAATCTAGACCAAATGTTTATAAGTGGTTAAAAAGAATAATGAAACGTGATAGTGTAAAATATATTTTATCAAATAATCATTAATAAAAATAATATAAAAGCGATATATTTTTTTTTTATTTACATAATGATTTTGTATAATAATTAAACGCGAAAATGTGTTTAATTATTTTCTAATGATATATTATAAAATAAATGGCAAGTCTTTTTTATAATCAATCTATTGTAGTTTTAGATTCTACAGTATCAGCTAATGCAACATCTGGGTCTCTTGTTTTGCATGGTGGTTTAGGTGTTAGGGGTGCTTTTAATCTTAGTGGAATTACTTATATGACAAATACTAGTGTAAGTTCAAATGCTTCATCTGGTGCTTTAATTGTAACTGGTGGTGTAGGAATTGGTAATAATTTACACGTAGCTGGAAATACTATTATTTCTGGATCATTGACAGCAGGATCATTTGCTGTTAATGACTTAACTGCAACAAATATTACAGTATCAAATCTTTTAGGAACAAATGCTAATTTAAGTAATACAACAATTGGTAACGTAGTAAATACTGCATTTACTTCTGGTGGAGCTGTTATTACTAATGCAGTAATTACTACAAGTTCAATTGGAACTTTACGTAATACTGATTTTATAAATACAAATATGAGTTCATCTAGTGCAGTAATTGTTGATCTTTCATCTACTAATCAAACTAATAGTAATTTCTTAAATACAAATATGACTTCAACCAATGCAGTTGTATCACATTTATTGAACACTAACATTACTTCAACTAATGCAATTATTACTAACATCGCTTCAACTAACCAAACTAATACTAATTTAGTAAATACAAACGTTACGTCAACTAATGCTGTGGTTTCTCATTTACTAAACACAAACATTACTTCAACTAATGCAATTATTACTAATGTTGCATCAACTAACCAAACTAATACTAATTTAGTAAATACAAACGTTAGTTCAACTAATGCAATTATTACAAATATTGATTCAACTAACCAAACTAATACTAATTTATTAAATACAAACATTACATCAACTAATGCAATTATAACCAATATTGCTTCCACTAACCAAACTAATACTAATTTAGTAAATACAAATGTTACTTCAACTAATGCAGTTGTATCTCATTTATTAAACACAAATATTACTTCAACTAATGCAATTATTACTAACATTGATTCAACTAACCAAACTAATACTAATTTACTAAATACAAATGTTACTTCAACGAATGCAGTTGTATCACATTTATTGAACACCAACATTACTTCAACTAATGCAATTATCACTAACGTAGTATCAACTAACGAAACTAATAGTAATTTCTTGAATACAAATATGACTTCAACTAATGCAGTTGTATCTCATTTATTGAATACTAACATTACTTCAACTAATGCAATTATCACTAATGCAGCTGTAACAAACGAAACTGTTTCAAATCTTGTGAATACAGCATTTACTTCAGGTGGAGCAGTTATTACTAACGTAGTATCAACTAACGAAACTAATAGTAATTTTGTAAATACAAATATGACTTCAACTAATGCAGTTGTATCACATTTATTGAACACCAACATTACTTCAACTAATGCAATTATCACAAACGTAGTATCAACTAACGAAACTAATAGTAATTTTGTAAATACAAATATGACTTCAACTAATGCAGTTGTATCGCATTTACTAAACACTAACATTACTTCTACTAATGCAATTATAACAAATGTAGTGTCAACTAATGAAACTAATAGTAATTTATTAAACACAAATATGACTTCAACTAATGCAGTTGTATCTCATTTAGTGAATACAAATATGACTGGTACAAATATTCTTGTGTCAAATATGACTGCTGGTACAATTAATGCAAGTTTTGGAAATTATGCAACTGTTACTTCATCTCTTGTTGCATCAACAACTGTATCTGCTGGATCTGTGTATCTTTCTGGAGACATTAACGTAGCTGGTACTCTTACTGTTGTGAACATTACTGCAACTAATTTAGTTGATACAAATGTTTCTGCTGGAGTTGTATTGGCTAGTACCGTATTCTCTGCAGTTGGAAACAGTAACACACTTGGATCAATTTATACAACTGGTGGAAGTGTTGGTATTGGGTCGACTGCTCCAACTGCTACATTAGATGTTAATGGAACTGCAATAATTAGTACAAGTGTATCAAGTGCTGCATTATATTCTACTAATTTGACATCTACAAATATTGTGGCAACAAATCTTACTGCTAGCACTTTAAGTTTAACTAATGCTGCTGTTACAAATGCAACAATCACTAATTTACTAAATACTAACATTAGTTCATCTCAAGGTATTATTACACATCTTGCAACTACAAATGAAACAAATAGTAATTTATTAAATACCAACCTTACTTCAACAAATGCAATTATCACTAATGCTGCAGTGACAAATGAAACTGTTTCAAATCTAGTAAATACTGCATTTACTTCTGGGGGAGCTGTAATTACCAATGTTCTTTCAACAAATGAAACTAATAGTAATTTATTAAATACCAACTTTACTTCAACCAATGCAGTTGTGTCACATTTATTGAACACTAACATTACTTCAACTAATGCAATTATCACAAACGTAGTATCAACTAATGAAACTAACAGCAATTTCTTGAACACAAATATGACTTCAACTAATGCAGTTGTATCTCATTTACTAAACACTAACATTACTTCAACCAATGCAATTATCACAAACGTAGTGTCAACTAATGAAACAAATAGTAATTTATTAAATACTAACTTTACTTCAACTAATGCAGTTGTATCTCATTTACTAAATACAAACATTACTTCAACCAATGCAATTATAACAAACGTAGTGTCAACTAATGAAACTAATAGCAATTTATTGAATACAAATATGACTTCAACTAATGCAGTTGTATCTCATTTATTGAACACCAACATTACTTCAACTAATGCTATTATTACTAACATTGCTTCAACTAACCAAACTAATACTAATTTATTGAACACTAACATTACTTCAACTAATGCAATTATCACTAATGTTGCTTCTACTAACGAAACTAATAGTAATTTATTGAATACAAATATGACTTCCACTAATGCAATTATTACTAATGCAGCAGTTACAAATGAAACTGCATCAAACATTGTTAATACTGCATTTACTTCTGGTGGAGCTGTTATTACGAATCTTGTAAACACTGCATTTACTTCTGGTGGAGCAATTATTACAGATTTAGTTTCTACAAACATTACTTCAGCAACTTTACATGCATCAAGTGTTGTTAACTTTACAAGCACTGTGGATGCAGTTAATGCTACAAATGGTGGAACTTTAACTGTTTTAGGTGGAGCTTCTATTTCTAAACAATTATACGTTAATACTGTTAATGTTACACCAAGTTTAGGGGATATTTCTCAAGAAAAGAGCTTTACATGTGGAAATGGTATTCTTAGTCCAGCAAATATTACAGGATTTACATTTAGTAATGACATCGTGAGATCATTTAATGCTATTGTTTCTGTTGATGTTGTAAAAAGTGTTGGTACAAGCTTATTCTCTAATTATGAAATTAAGGGTCTACAATCAACTACTGGAGCTTGGATAATTAACAGCTCTTATATTGGAGATAACACAGGACACATATTTAGTATTGATGGAAATGGTCAATTATTATACACAAGTGTTTCTCAAGGTGGATTTGCATCTAGTACAATAAAATTCCGTGCTTTAACAACAAGCTTATAATAATACAAAAAGGGGAGAATTGATAAATAATAAATAATAAATAATATATAATAATAACAAAAATATACTTTTATAAAGATATATAAATTTATAAAAATATAAGTATTTGTAGGCGCAAGTCCTGTTTTGATGTTAATCGTTTAAAAGTAACTTTGAAAAATTATTTATAAATGTTGTGATTTTAAATTTGTTTAGATTTTGTCGTTTTAAGTAGTAGTGTGCTCGACGTATTAATCGATCTGTTTTTAACATATTATTAATTTCTAAATTAATACTATTATAATCATCGTTTTTTGATGTAAAATATAATGGATAAGTTTCTCCTAATAATTCAACGATGGCAGGGTGTTTATTTACAATTATTGGAGTAGCACGTACAATACATTCTATAACTGTATTAACAGCTGATGCATCGACTAAATTTATATATATAATATTTTCTGATAATAAATTATCATAATCATTGTTTTCTAAAAAGTCTATAAATTCCATATTATTTATTTTGTTTAAAATGTCATTATAGAAATGTTTATTCCAATTGTTATTAATAGTATTATCAAAAGAGCAATTAGAAGATGTTTGATTACTAGAACAGTTAGAAGGTATATCAATTTCACGTCGTAAATTGTGTAATCTTTGTAAATTACTTTGTTGATTTGTAGAAATATTTTGGTTATATTGATATTGTATTCCGTATTGTCTTAAATAATATAATCGAACTACATTATCTATTATGTCTTGATTATGAATTGATCTTGGTAAATTTATTTCATTTGGATTAACAATTAATTCATTTACTTTATAATTATTAGATTTAATTAATAAAGATTCGAGTTCTGATAAAAAAGTGTTACTTGGATAATAATTATTCATATTTTTTCCTTTTAATGAAATTTTTTTAATAACGTGATTTGTATATCCATAAGGTTGTAGAGTTTTATCACCAATTAAAAATCCCGAATAGAATTTTATAGTTTTTGGTAATTCAATATTATAAAAGGAATAAACATTTCTTAACCAACCACCTATATGGATTAATAATTTATTTTTATTGCCAACAAATTTTTTATATGAGAATGATTTAACATTTAATTCTGTAGGATGTATTAAAGCATAAACATTGATGTTTAAATTGTGTTTTTTTAGTTCAATATCAAATAAATCTTTTAAATACTTTGATAATACAAAAAGCCCTTTACAATATTTTAACGATTCAAGAAATTCTTTACAATTTAATAATTTATTACAATTATAATCACTAAATGATTCGTCAAATGTATGATGTATAAATCCTATCCAAGGATTTTTATAAGGTATTAAATTTAATATACAATTTAATTCCAAGTTCCAATGAAAAGTCCTATCTACATACAAGTCTAAAAATAATGGACTGTTATCATTATGAAATGTTTCTAAATTTTTATAAACATATTGCCATCCTGATCTATGACATCCAGAATAATCTTCTTGATCAATATATTTTAGATTAAATAACCCATTTTTATTTGTATAATGACAAGATTCTTTTTGTAATTCGTTATTAATAATCCATTTCCATTCATTAACGTGGTTGTAATCTTTATTTTGATCAAATATTTTTTCTTGTAATCCATAATTATATTCTGAATTTACACGTCCATTTGTTAATTTGTATGAAATAATATTAACAATTAATTGTTGTAGATGTAAATCTTTTATGTCGGTTAAATTATTATATCCTTTGTTTTGAATTAATTTGTTTATAAAATCGTATATACCACTGATTATTTTATCTATATTATTTATACTATTTTTATCTTTTGGTTTGTTGTATTTTATACAATTAATAAAATTAGATATATTGTCATTAAAATTTTTATTTAAAATGTTATTATTAATATAATTTAAACGAGTTTGTATATTTTTGTCTTTTTGTAATTGTTTATACATGTATAATAGGTGATTTAAATCTAAATCAAGTGGTATATCTTTTTCATTTTTATCAAGATCATATTTATATTCCCATTCTAATTCATTTAATAAATTTTTAATTTTACGCGTAGTATAAATAGGTATTATAGGTGTATTTGTATAAATTGAGAATAAACAAGCATGAAAACGCATAGGAATTGACAAGTCAGCTAATTTAAATATAGATAAAATGTCATTTGTACACAATTGATCATTTATAAATGTTATATTATCGTTGTCATTTATATTTATAAGAATGTCATTGTGTATAATAATGTCATTTTCGTTTGTATTAATAGATGATGTGTTAAATGGTAGAAATACTATATGATAATTTAGGTTAATTAAAATTTTACAAAATTGTGATAATTTAGTAATTATATTATTATAATTTGTGATGTAATTTTTATTATAAATATGTCTAGATAAACTTAATACAACAATGTGTTTATTGGTTTTTTTTACATTTTCTAATTTTTCTATATAATTATTTATTATGTTATTTTCGTCTTTTATTATTTTTGATGTGATAATTTGAGATGGTTGATTTAAAATCAAGGATATATCAGGAAGATAGAATATTCTGTCTTCAAAAAAGTATTTTTTAAATATATTTAAATCAAAAGTTGTTCTTAAAAAAATATAACTAATAATATTTAGTTTATTAGATGTAATTAAGGTTTCAACGTATGGTAAACCTACGGAAACAGCTAATATTAAGTTATTTGTATTAATAAAGCGTTTGTATATTTTATCTAAAAAATAATTGTTTAAAACATCTCCTCCACCTAATATAATAATATCACGCTCGTCAAAATGTTTGTTATGAATGTGGTCGCAATCTAAAAAATCGCATGAATATTCTGAATTTAAATAAGTGTTTAATATTTGTAAAAAAGATATTTTATATTGTTCATCACCGGCATTATAATGATTATAATACCCAATGATTTTTAAATTGATCATTATCTCTTACACTATATAAATAAAATAATTAAATTATAATTAAATGAAAAATATAAAATAAATATAATGTAAAAAAAAAATAAAATGAATTTTAATTTAAATTAATTAAAATTAAAATTCTAAATTAAAATTCTAAATTAAGATTATAATATAAAATGGAATCTATTATAAAAAATACAGGTAGTGAAAGATATACGGTTTTCCCGATTAAACATCAAAATTTATGGAAATTTTATAAGCAACATTTAGCAACATTTTGGACAGTAGAAGAAGTTAAATTAACTGATGATCTTGTAGATTGGAATAATAAATTGAACGCGGATGAAAAACATTTTATTAAAAATGTTTTAGCATTTTTTGCAGCAAGTGATGGTATTGTTAATGAAAATTTACTTGTTAATTTTTATAATGAAGTCCAGATTCCAGAAGCACGACAATTTTATGCGGTACAAATGATGATAGAAGCAATACATGGAGAAATGTATAGTTTATTAATTGATACATATGTAATTAATACAGAAGAAAAGTCTAGATTATTTAACGCAATTGAAACTATACCAGCAGTTAAAAAGAAAGCTGATTGGGCTATTAAATGGATAGGAGAAGGAAGTACTTTACAACAAATGATTCCTAATAAATATATGGAAAGTTTTTCTTTTTTACATAATTCTAATGATTGTGCAGATATGCCATTAGCTGATGAACATATAGAAGCACTCGATTACCTTGTAAAAGAACGTCCAAGTTTTGCACAAAGACTTTTAGCATTTATTTGTGTCGAGGGGATTTTCTTTTCAGGGTCATTTTGTGCTATTTACTGGTTAAAAAATAGAGGTCTTATGCCAGGACTTTCAACTTCTAACGGTTTTTTGGCCAGGGACGAAAATTTGCATGTGGAGTTTGCCTCGAGTTTATATAAAATGTTGGAAAATAGATTAGATGAATCTACGGTGCATGATATTTTTAAAGAAGCTGTTGCAATTGAAAAGGAGTTTATAACAGAAAGTCTACCAGTGTCGTTAATTGGTATGAATTGTAATTTAATGAGTCAATATATAGAAATGGTGGCAGATAGATGGTTAGTTTTATTAGGATACAACAAAATTTACAATACATCTAATCCATTTTCATTTATGGAAATGATTAGTTTAGGTGAAAAAGTTAATTTCTTTGAAAATGTGGTAACAAATTACCAAAGATCTAATGTAGGAACTACAGAAGAAGATCGTCGTATTGTATTTGATTCAGATGATTTCTAAATAAAATATATTGAAAGAATTGTATGAAAAACGTGGTATATCAAGATGTACATTAAGAAAATGTATAAAAAATAATAGAGTATGTGATAAATATAAATGGAGCTATGTAAATGATAATGATAGTAAAAATAATAGTAAGATAATAAATGATTGTAAGTATGAATTTTGTTAAAAATTAATTTTTGACACAAAAATTAATTTTATTTTATTTGTATATAATAATAATGTCAGAAAGTGTTTCAACGGCGACAAAAACTATTAATACACAATTAACTAGTGAAAATTTTTTATCAAGTGAATTTGGAGGTTGGTTATCATTTAATTTTAAGATTTTATTTATGTTATTTGTAGTTTATATAATATCAAGTAGTATAATGTCTTCTTTAATGCCAATGACGCCAGTCACAGATGATAATATTGTATTTTCTCCTCCACATATGAAAGGATGTGGGTGTAGAAGATGTCTTAGACGTTGTACTTGTGATAAATGTAAAATAGAAGAATTTGGTAATGATGAATTGTATGAATATAAAAGTAGTGTGTATTCTGATTATAGATCAGTGCCATTATTACCTAAAAATGATGATTTTAATAATCCAGAAAGCTTATTATTTGGGCATGCAAAACGTTTTATTTATATGAAAGATGATATTAAAAACATTAATTTTGATATATATTGTAATTTATTGGTTTTAGATGGAAATGTATATGGAGAATCTAAACGAGTAAATCAAAAATACAAAGTGTATTTAATAAACGATAAAACTAAATCTAAAATGTTTTTAACAGATTTAAAAAAGGATGGTGATGGTGTTTATAAAGTAAACGTTAAAAGTACAGATGTAGATACATTAGTAAAATATAATATTATTGCAATTGTTTATTCATTAGACGATAAAGAATTACTAGTATTACAAGGTTACTTTTGAAAAAAATCTTTTTATAGTTGGATTTTTTATTGAATTTTGCCAACCTTGTGTAATAATTAAATTAATAAATTCTGGTTTATAATTGTTAATTATTTGTATAATTTTAATTTTGCATTGTACATCGTATTTTGTCTTAAGAAATGACCAATATTTACAAAAATGTGGAAATATAGTATTTATACATATTGATTTATTTAAAAGAAGAATATTAAATAGATCTACGTACTTTAATTTTATTATTTTAAAAGCGATTTTTTGTGTAATATTTATAGGAAATTCTGGATATATTTTTTGTATTTTCGTAATTTGTTTACAAACTATTGTAGATATTGTAGATATTGTAGATAAATTATATGGTAATAGTTGAAAATTGTTTTTCAATATATTAAAACAAATATAATTTTTATTTGCATTACATATTCGAGCATTTCTTATTGATTGGCTACAAAATCTTTTTACTTCATCTAACGATTTATACTTTATTACAATTTGTAAAACAATTTCAACTGGAAGGTTATTCATTATTAAAGTTTAAAATTAAAAATATTTCATTTTTTATTAATTTTTTAAACGTAATTGGGGTCGTATCTTAAAGTATTGGTGTCATATTTTGTAAATACTAAGCCGTTGGATATTTCTGGTATATCTATAGTATCACCACTAAATAATTCGTTCCAATTTGTTGTTTTAAACGGTATTTTGACTCGATTTCTAGAGTCATTAATTGTATAATATTCTTGTTTATCACTTCTACCAGGATATTTGTCTCTTGCAAAAACGGGATATTGTTCTCCATTACTAGATAAATAACCTATCATTTGGAATTGTTGATAACTGTCATAACCTCTTTGATTTAATCTACCACCGCCATAAACGTTTTCTGGTGGAGCTAATGGGTTATAAATTTTATTGAGGAATTTTTGTTGTATATTTGTACTATTATTATTAGATAATTGTTGTAAATTACGATTACACATTTGTTTTTCGACAGTGCAATTATATAATTCTTTATTTAAAGATGTAATTTTATTTTCTAGTTGATTATGTGATAATCCTCGATTTAAATCAATGTTAGTCATTGTATCTTTTGATTTTAAAGCAATATATATTAAATAAACTATTAAACAGAATAATATAAATATATATAAATTTAAATCGGAACGATTAAAACAAATATTTGGTTCATCCATATTATAATATAAGAATATTTTAAAATTTAAAATAATGAGTTTAAAATTTAAAAATAATTGATTTTATTTATCAAGATTGAAATATAAATAATGACAAATAATAATTTATATAATTATGATATACATAAAAATTATGAATTAATTGTCCCTAAAAAAACATATCGAGGAAATGGGTTATCAGGATTGATTAATTTAGGTAACAAATGTTTTTTAAATTCTATTTTAGCATGTTTAAGTAATACGTTAAAATTAACTGATTATTTTTTATCAAACAAATTTAAAGAGGATGATCCGGAATATTTAAATAAACGTAAGCCGGAATATTTTGTAATATTGAGTTATTTAAATATTATAATAAATGTATGGGAGAAAAATCAGATATTAAAACCGAGAACATTTGTTGAAAACTTGAGTAAATTTGTTAAAAAATATTATACTTATGAACAACAAGATTCACATGAATGTTTGATGTATATATTAGAAATTTTTCATAAGGGTCTTGCGTATGAGATTGAAGTAGACATTAATGGTGAAGTAAAGACAGATACGGATTTATTGGTAAAAAAGTCATTGGAAAATTGGAAAGATTTTTATGAAAAAAGTTATTCTTATATAGTTGATATTTTTCATGGTATGTTTTATAATAAAATACAGTGTAATAATTGTAATGTTATAGAAAATGTTTTTGAACCATGTAATTCAATTTCAGTAACGATACCTGAAAATGGAACAGTTGATTTAAAAACGTGTTTGGATAATTATTTTTGTTCAGATGAAGTGATTAATACTTGGAAGTGTGAAAAGTGTAAGAAAAATGGATGTAATAAGACGATTAATTTATGGTCTTTACCAAATTATGTAATTATACATTTAAAAAGATTTACAAATTCTGGTAATCGTATTGATACAAATGTGGATTTTCCAATAGATGATTTAAATTTAACTAAATATATATCAGGTGATAAAAAAGATCCGAATAATTATATATATTCGTTGTATGCTGTTAATTATCATTCTGGAAATGCAAAGTCTGGGCATTATTGGAGTGTTTGTAAAAATTTAGATAATAATTGGTATAAGTATAATGATGCGGATGTAAGTGAATTTAATGATATAAATAATATATCATCAAAAGAAAGTTATATTTTATTTTATTATAGAAAATTTATTAAAAATTAAAATTAAAATTAAAA
>Ga0102864_1000326_pt1 | contig 12125 bp, 12 predicted proteins | sample Colrivmet1449B02_FD_84976 | JGI IMG/M metagenome (GOLD analysis project Ga0102864, IMG submission 84976) | Estuarine microbial communities from the Columbia River estuary - metaG 1449B-02 | ecosystem: Environmental > Aquatic > Marine > Intertidal zone > Estuary | place: USA: Columbia River...
AATCTAAACCGGAATCTCCTTTATGAAATATAGAGTGATTTTTATACATTTCTTTAACATCATCGTTTTTTGGCTTAATAAGAAATTTCATTTTTGTTTTGTTTTATAATTTATTTATTTATTAATTTATTCAATTATTTTTAATTTTTATTTTCTTCTATAATATTAAATCGTCGTTATCATGTCAAGACCTTTAGTTACATTTTTCGTCATTAATAGTGTTACAACATTTGTTATCAGCTATTTATACAATTATTATAATATTGTTTTTAATCAAAAACAACAAAGATCACAAAATTTTAATAAAGATGATGATTTAGAATTTATAATTAATAAAATAAAAAATTTAGATCATTCTATTTTCTTACTACAACAAACAGTAGATGATCTAAAAGAAACTATAGAAGAAAAAAATAATAAAGTAATAGAAAGTAACACCATTCTTAATAATAAATTAGAAGAATTTATACACATAAATTATGAAGTATTTGATTAATAATTACTTTTTAAACAATTGAATTTAAAAATAAACACATTTTATGAATATAACATATGTTTATTATTTTAACCTTTTTAATTAATTTTGTTGTCTGTACAAATTATATCTTAACACCAAAAGATCATGTATACAATTTAATGGATGTATATTTATTTAGTACTGAACATAAAATATCTACTTTAGCATCATTTGATAATTTAAAATTTTATACAATTAGTAAAGACGATTATAATTTATATTCTAATACATTAGATGATTTATTTTATGTTGAAGAAGAACAAACTTATACTATTAATGATATTGATGAAAATAAAAACAAAAATTTTGTAATACTTGGTGAAAATGGTAACATTAAATATGGTGAATATAACAACATTGTTTTTGGTACAAATAGTGATTTACCTTGGCACCTTGATCGTATCACAAAATTAAAATTACCACTTAATGGAAGTTTTCCATATAGCGAAAAGGGATCTTGTCATCAAAATGAAAATGTAGATATTCATACATATGTTATTGATACAGGAATTGATGTTAATCATACAGAATTTCAAAATCGTGCAACTTGGTTAGCTAATTTTGTTGACCAAGAAAACACTGATTGTCATTCACATGGCACACATTGCGCCGGCTTAGTTGGATCTAAATCATATGGTGTATGTAAAGATGCTAAATTGTTTGCTGTCAAAGTTTTAGACTGTAGAGGATCTGGCTCAACTAGTAGCGTTATACGAGGAATTGAATTTGCATATAAACGTCATTTAGAACAATCAAAAATTTCTGATAAAACGGTAAAAAGTATAATTAGTATGTCACTTGGAGGAGGTAAAAGTTTAGCATTAAATAAAGCAGTAAAAGCTACAATAAAAAACGACAATTTTTATTTTGCAGCAGCTGCAGGGAATGAAGACAATGATGCATGTAATACTAGTCCAGCAGGTGTCAAAGAAATTTTTACAGTTATGGCATCTGATAGAAATGATGATAGAGCATATTTTAGCAATTATGGGAAATGTGCAGACATTTATTCACCAGGTGTTAATATTTTAAGTACTATTCCTGATGAAAAACGTGAAGTATATTCTGGAAGTTCCATGTCAGGGCCAATTTTAGTAGGTGTATTAAACCATTATATCGATTTATACGATGATTTAAATATGAAAAGTTTAAAACAATTAGTTTTAGAAAAGAGTTCTAAAAACCAAATTACGAATAACCCCAAAAATACTAATAACATGTTAATTTATTTAAATCGTTAAGTCGGGTATTGTTATAAACTTATTATATATTAATCTTAAAAATGTTATTTGATAACCACTTTTAGGATGTATCCAATCTAATTTATTAGATTTTACAGTATTGTCTTTTATCAATAATGCCTGTAAATTAGTATAATGAGTACATGATTTTAATTGATTAATATCAGTTAAATCAAACCAATTACAAGGAATAATATGATCTAATTGCCAAATTATACCATAATTATCAAAAGTTATTTGATCGTAAAATGATGTTTTTAAATGTTTAATAAAATTATCTAAATCACAATCAATTAACATTTCAGTTTTAGGTTTACTAATTTTTTTAGCACATAATAACATTCGTATTCTAGCTCTAATATTTTCACTTAATTTAAATTGAATATTAGTATTTAACCTATGTTTCTTTTTTTGATATAATTCTTTTGAAATATTTTTTCTATATTCTTTGTTACATTCTTTACAAATATTTGAATAACCATCAATTGAACCCAGTTTTTTACTAAAATTTTTTAAAACATTTTTATTTATATTACATTTATTACATTTTTTCATATCAATTATAGAATATTCTTTTCTTAATTTTCTTCTTTCATTATCTTTTTTTCTAGAACAAACAAGACACCAACTATAAAATCCTGATTTTGAATCTTTTTTTATTGAAAACTCACTTAATTGTTTTTCTTTATTACAAATTGTACAATTACGAATTTGTGTTTTATCAATTATTTTAAGTTTTTCTTGATTTTTAATAGTATTTTTTTTTCTTAATTCTTTTTTTCTTTTCCCAACACATTCTTTACAATCCTTTCTATAATTACCATTTTTACTTCTAATATAAAATTCACTTAATAATTTATCAATTTTACATTTTGTACACTTTTGGGACATCAATGTTTTTATATTGTAAAAAATATATATCTTTAAATTAAATACTTATATAAAATAAACATTAATAATAAATTAATGTTTATTATTATTTTACATTTGTTTAACATTATCAATCCATCCCCATGCAATAATTGATATTCTACCTAAATCTTGTTCTTGTTTATCTTGTAAAATACCATGTCTCCAAATACCATTAGTACTATTTGTAAATGAATATACCGTACCATCTGTTTGTGGCATACTTATAACAGTTTTTGTTGATGCATGTTCAAATGCTGCATTTTTAGTAATACCAAATGACACAGCTACTGTAAAATTTTGAGTTAATGCTTTATCTGATTTAACAGCAGATGCGTCAAAATGATAAGGTTTCCAATGATTTGGATCACGGTACCAATTAAGTCTTGATGCTTTAATATCCATTTTAAATATATCCTTTAATCTCGAAATTACCATATTAAATGTTGGACATAACTCTTTCCAATTTACACGGTCATTTGCTATTAAATGAGTTCCTTCAATTTTATCATTACCGTGCCACATTTTTAATAACTGTTCTTCTGGAATTCCACAATTTTGAATTTCAGAAACTAATTTATTATAAATTTCATACTTATCAAAATCATCAAAAAGACTAGGTGAAAGTAGTACATCTCTACTAGTTAATTTAGGAATAATGTCATCCGACATATATTTAAAAGAACGTGAGTCTAAAACAATACGCATATCTACCAATTTTGTCATTGGTTCAAAACATTCTGTATTTTTTACTCGTTTATTTTTATTATATTTATCTTTGTTACGTTTTGGTTTAACTTTTAAATTGTCATTATGTACATTTTTATTATTATTTAGTCTCAAATTATGAGATCTTGTACAATTATCACCATTTCTACATTCACCATTTTTCCAATAGTAAAAACATACAGTATTATCATGTAAAAATTTACAATTATCTCTTTCACACCTTCTATTCATATAATCATTACATAATTTTTGTACTTTATAATTTGTCTTCTTTTCTTCTTCCATACTTAAATTAATATTAATTAATATTAATTTAATAATAATAATAATTTTAAATTCGTTTCATTTTTTTATTTGTTTCATTTTTTAATTTGTTTCATTTTTAGTTCCTTTCATCTTCTATTTCTACATAATATAATCTTTTTTGTTTATAAAAAATAATTCTTTTTATTATAAAATCAAAAATTATTAAATTAATATATAATAAAATTATTATTAATAATATATTTGAAAAATACAAAAAATTTTGTACTTGAGGTGACATATCATCAAATTTTATTTGTACTGTTATAGGATCCATTTCTTGTATATTCATTTCTTGTATATTTATTGTATATTTATTTCTTGTATATTTATTTCTTGTATATTTATTTCTTGTATATTCATTTTTTTATTGTTTTTCACTTTTTATTGTTTTTCACTTTTTATTATATAAATGTTAATAAATACTCCTTTGCCTGTTCAAAATAACTTTCTAATAAAACTAATTCTTTAGTAACTTCTATAAAAATATTATCATTTGATAAATTACTACTATTTTTAACTAAATTTTCTATTTTATTATAAGATAAAGCCATAATATGTAATCCAATACTTAAACTTGAACCTTTTAACCTATGAGCTACTTTACTCGTTTCTTCAAAATCTCCAATCATTGTAGCATCATGTAAGATTTTAGTAGAAATATATACATCATTTAAATATAATTCTATAATATCTTTTAAAAATCCAGAATCATCTAGATTTATTAATAATAATTCACTAAATATTTCTTTATTAATAAAATTTGGAATATTTTTTTCCATTTTATTTTTTAAACTAAAATTTCTATTTTTTTTTAATTTTTTATGATTGATCGACAGTGATCGACAGTGATCGACAGTGATCGACAGTGATCGATACTACTAAATAATGTAATAAATTATGTATATCATTTGATAAACTTAATTTCTATATAAATAATAAGAGATTGAATTAATGAATAATTTACAAAATTTATTTACAAAACAACATGGTATATATTTTAAATCATTACAATTTAAATCAATTGTTATTTTTTTATTTGTAATATTCTTTTTTACATATTATTTTAAAAACTCTTATGGATTCATTATTATACTAATTGTGTTTGCATTATTTGTATCAAATTCATATGTTGATGTTAAAAAAGAAGAACTTAGTGATTTTAATAAAATAACTTTAGTTAAATTACAAAAATTACAAACATTTATAAATAAAGTATTAACTAATAAATTACGTTCAATAAATAAAAAAATGCTAACACCTCTAGAAAAAGAAAAATTATACAAATCTAATGTTTTAGATTCACTTTATATTGATGCCAATATGATTCACTTTTTAGAATCTATATTGCCAATGGCTAAATATAATGAAACACAATTTTTACTAATATTAAATGGTACAAATAACATACTTAAAATAAAAAATGAAATTGATACATATTATAACGCCAATAAAAATTATCCTGAAAATACTAGTGAATTATTCCAAATGGCAAATAATTTAAAAATTAATGTTATCAATAATATCCACGAATTTATATACACTATTCCTAAAAATCAAACCATGAGAAATTATTTACGCGACATAATTAATAGATATTCTGTTCTTATTGGTAGAATAACCGATTCTATTCACGAAAGTTATAAAAATAATATTAAACAACGTGGTATAAATGCATCCACAAATTTTGTATCATATGACGAAACTAAACCATTTGACCAACTATCTAATCACTCAGTTATACCAGAAAACAACGATAATAAATTACAACAATTTTATATATAGTAACGATTACTTTTTAAAAAATTACTTTTTAAAAAAAAGTAATATCAAAAAGAGGCTCACCTTACCGAGCCGAAGCTCGGCTTCGGTGAAGGTCACGCCTGCAAGAACTACTACTATATAAACCATAATAATTTACTTGCAGGCGTGACCTTCACCGAAGCCGAGCTTCGGCTCGGTAAGGTGAGCCTCTTTTTGATATTACTTTTTTTTAAAAAGTAATCGTTTAAAATGTAACGATTAATGAAATAAATCTTTTTACAATTTCTTCAGACATATAATTTTGAATTAATCGTTCTAAATATACTAAATTTTCAAAATCATTTTTTAAAAACATTTTTAAAGATACATATAATGTAAAAAAGTCCCAATAAATAAAAAACTCATCCGATGCTTTTTTATCATATTCTCCAATAAAAGAAGTTCTATTGTATTTTGGACAACTAGTAACACCTCGTCTATTTGTCTTAAATATATAAGAATTACTAAAATCAATAATATAAAAGCGACCTTTACTCAAAAAATTATTAGGATCTATAAATATATTATGTAAATGAAGATTTCCATGCAAAAAATTATATTTGTTAAATTTTTTTACAAAACTATACAACTCATTTAAAACAAATTTTGTATATTGTTTATTTTTTAACAAAAAATTATAAATAGAAATTTTATCTGAAATCACATATGTTATATATTTATCCCTCTGATTTTTTATCTCTGGCGTAATCTTTTTATTTAATAACTTTGAATAAACTTGGACCTCCCATTCATAAATATCCTTATCTATAAAATATTTTGTTATATTATTATTTATATCTTTTTCACAATAACACTGTTGTAAACAATATTTATTTAAAAAAAAACACTCTGAATTATTACTCTTTATAGAATCCCATGATTTAAAAACATTTCTATTCTTATTATCTTTATTTATATCTTTATTTATATCTTTATTTATATCTTTATTGTAATTTTTAAACATTTAAATTAAATATTTAAAAACTTTTATCTTTAAATTAAAAATAACGTTTATTATGTTTAAAACGAATATAATAATTATTTTGTTAAATTTATTAATTTACTAAAGCTCTAGCTTTAAAAGTACATGATACAAATCCACTAATGTTTGGTGTTGTATATTGTAATTGTCCACCTGTAGTTATATAAAATTCAATACCAGTATCATTACCAACATATGTTTTTATAATTTCCCAATCTGTTCCTTTGTTGACTCCTCTTATATGAAAATGAGTATATAAGTTTGTAGTTGCTACAACACGTGCAGTTAAATAACAATCAAAACCCCAAACAAGAGATGAAAAAGATAAATTTGTTATATCATTTGGTGTTGTTTGATTATTACTTGCATTAAAAGTAATAGATGTAAAAATATCACCACTATTTGGTGTCATATTTACTCCATTTACATTTAATGTTTTACAATACAGTGTTTTACCTATACTTGCTCCACCTAATGTTGTAAAAGTACCACCATTTGTAATAGACTCCGCATCTGTACTATTTGAAATACCAATACCTCCAGCAATTAATACACTTCCAGATGTTGCGCTAACTGAACTACTAGTAGATACACTTGATGCTGAAGCAAATGTAATAGGCATATAATCTGTAAAACTAACATTTGTTTTTCCAGGATCTTGTACAGTTGATCCAAATTCAAATCTATCATTTAATTCATTAAAAATAAGACCAACAATAGGTTTATTATATATAAATAAATTGTCTCCACCAGATGGATTTTGAGTTGTCCAACTAGAAGAAATTGTAGCAATTTTAGTACTACCAGAATAACTTGTAATTTTTCTAACTTGACCATTACTAAATCCAGATGACACCTTTACCCACCAATTAGTATAATAATTGTCAATCTCACTCGCACTTGAATTTAATTTAATTTGCGTAGAACTCATACCCGTTTGAGCTGGAATAACTATAGATAAAGGATCTGTTGTATTTACTACATCGCCACTATCTGTATCATTATCCTGTTGATATCTTGTGATTATAATACCAGAATCATTTGATCCAGCTGGAGCAGAATTTAATACTAACAAATTGTCTTTTATAACTGTATTTGTTGTATCAATCGATGTTGTTAATCCATTTACTGTTAAATTTCCAACTATTAATGTATTACCTAATACATTTAAATTTTTTGAAATAGCCACTCCACCCTTAATTATTAATGATCCTGTACTTACATCAATACTTTGTGTTGTAGACTTTATGAATACATCTCCACCAATATACAAATTTGAACCTACACCTACACCTCCAGCTATAGTTAATGCTCCACCATCACTTTCAGATTGAGCTGATCTAGAAGTTTTTATAGAAATCCCACCATTTACAACCATACTAGCAGATAAAATACTAGAACTTACAATTGTATTATTAAATGTTATTACACCAGTTGAATATGAAATACCAAATGTTTTTTCTAATTCATTACCTAAAGAATCATAACGAGATACTGAAAAGTCATGTGAAGACATATTTTTATCTAATGAAAAACGCTTAAAATTTAAATTGTCATATAAATTTATTACACTGTCATTATCACTAGTATAATTAGCCACACCACTTATGTATTGATCTCCACCAATATAAATATCATTTGTAATTCTTGCCCCACCAGATGTCAATGCAGTATTTAATAAATTACTAGAAGTTATGCTTGTTATTGTTGCATTTGTTAATATTGCATTAGAAACTGTTACATTCGTATTAACTAAATTAGATATTGATGAATTTGTTACAACTAAATTACTTATAATAGAATTTGTACAAGTTATATTTGTCGTTAATAAATTACTATTAGTTTGATTAGTAGAAGCTATATTCGTTATAATTGCATTTGTCGAACTTATATTTGTCGTTAATAAATTACTATTAGTTTGGTTTGTAGAAGCTATATTTGTTATAATTGCATTTGTTGAACTTATATTTGTCGTTAATAAATTACTATTAGTTTGGTTTGTAGAATCTATATTTGTTATAATTGCATTTGTCGATGTTATATTTGTATTTATTAAATTTGTATTTGTACCATTAGTAATTATACTATTTGTTATAACTGAATTAGTTGAAGTAACGTTTGTATTTAATAAATCTATAATCACAGCATTAGAACAAGTTATATTTGTATTCAACAAATTAGTATTTGTTTGGTTTGTAGAATTAACATTTGTTATAATTGCATTTGACGATGTAATATTTGTATTTAATAAATTACTATTAGTCTCATTTGTTGATACTACGTTTGTTATAACTCCGTTACTTGAAGTAATGTTTGTATTCAGTAAATTAGTTGCAATTACATTATTAGAACTTATATTTGTCGTTAATAAATTACTATTAGTCGCATTTGTAGAAACTATATCAGTAACAACTAATCCACTAGATGTTATATTTGTTGCCAATAAATTTGTATTAGTTGCATTTGTAAAATCTATATTAGTAACAATTAATCCACTAGATGTTATATTTGTTGCTAATAAATTTGTACAAGTCGCATTTGTTATAATTGTATTAGTTATTATAGTATTAGAAACAGTAATATTTGTTGAATTTACATTTTGAACCACAAATGATCCTGTTGTTAATGATTCAGTTATAACAGCATTTCCACCAACACGTAAATTTCTACCAATACCCACACCACCAGCTACAGTCAATGCACCACCATTTGAACTATTTGTCACATTTTCTGTAGTATTTATACTTATACCACCTTCTATATATAAAGCACCAGTAGAAGAATTTAAACTAGATGTTGTAATATTTATATATAATTTTGAATCATATAAATCAAATCGTCTGTTTACACCATCTGGACTAATATAAAAATGTTTATTACTAATATTATCTAAATACATTCTATTTTCAGTTACACCACCTACTACTATTATTCCATTTGATGTATCCATATTTAAATTTTTACCTATATATATACTTTTCATAACACCTACACCACCTCCAACAGTTAAAGATCCTCCTGCAGACATACTAGATGCTTCATAAGTACTACTAATACTTATACCACCATTACTTACTAAACTTCCATTTAGCATACTATCAGATATAGTTGTATTTAAAATTGTAATGTCACCATTTTGTATTATTAATGGTGAAGTTTCAATAGTAATTTTTTTTAAACGTATATCACTCATAACTTAATTATTATATATAAAGATATTTTATTTTAGAATCTTACACAATTTAGTTCGTAAAGTAATAAAAAAAAAAATAATAATTATTTATATAATAATAATTATTTATATAATGTTTGAAAGACCTATATTATTTTATAGCAATTATTGTATACATTCCACAAATTTTATAAATTCTCTAATAAAACATTTAGAAATCTATGAAGAATTTATTCGTATAAATATTGACGTTGATCCTGAAACAAAACGTCGACCCCAAACATTTTACGAAATTCAAAACATGTTAAATATAAAAATTTCAGAAATCCCCACCATAATAGTCGATAATGGCAAATATGTTTTAACAGGAAAAGAAGCTTTTAAATGGTTAAAACATCAAATCGATAAAATAGAAGCTGAAAGAGAATTAACACCATTTAATCCAATTGAAATGGGAGCATTTTCAGATACATACTCTAGTTATGGTTCTAATGATATGAATGATGCAAAACAACAAAGTTTTAAATTTATAAACAATCCTGATGAAAAAATCAATACTCCACAAGAATCTTCTGACAAAGTTTCAAAAGACGAATATACTAAAAGACAATCAGAAAGAGAAAACTTTACAAATATAACACCACAAAACCAAAAAGCTTTAACACCACAACAAATACAACAAAAACAATTTAATAATTCTTACACATCTAATAAAAAAAGAGGAAAAATGTCTGAAAAACAAAAAGATTTTGATCAAAGATACCAACAAATGATGATGGAACGTGAATCCTTAGATAATCCTAAAATAAGTAAAGAAATGTTAGACTTTCAATCTGGAAAACTTAATTTATAATATAATTAACAATTATCTATATTTTTTGTATGTACACTAGAATATATTCCTTTATATTCAGGTAGTTCATATCTATAATGTACATGTCTCCCTAACAATTTACGTCTTATACCAAATTTATTTATATAATATGGTGCTGGACAAACAATTTTTATAGTTACATTGCCTTTGTCGTCACTTGTTGCTATACCAGAATTAGAATAATCTTTATATGCAGTTATAGGATCACTAAATGTATCTGATCCTGTTAATTTTTCTGATGCCCAATAAATAACAGTTGTATTAGGTGGTAAATTATTTAAATTTACATTTATCATATTATCTAATTGGGATTGAACTTTTGCAACAGGAATAACAGCTGGACCTAAAAACGGAAGAAAAAAATCTCTATTAAATAAATAATATAATGATAAACCAATAATAACAATATTAAATACATTTGAAATAGTTTTATTAGTTATAATATAATCCATTAAATCGTCGTTATACATTTTTGCATAACCATAATTTATAACAATTAATAATATCAACAATCTTGAAACGATTCCGAAATACATATATAATATATAATATACAAAATAAAAAAAAAATTTTTTTTATAAAAACCTTTTAGTTATTCCCATTTAATTTTAGAATACCCTAATTTTTTAAGATTATCATCTATTTTTAAAAACATTTTAGATCCTATAAACGGATCATCTGATTTTAATGCACTAAATGGACTAGGATGAGATGACTTTAATATAATATTTACATGATTTTTTATAAAATCAATTTTTGACTCTGCAAATTTACCCCATAAACAAAAAATAACATTACCCCGTTTCTGAATAATATCTATAATATGATCTGTAAATTTTTCCCATATATACATGTGACTCCCTGGAACTCCTTTATTAACTGACAATGATGTATTTAATAAAAACACACCCTGTTCTACCCAATCTTCTAAATCACCACACTTTCTATTAATATTTGGATAACAATTTTTTAATTCTTTAAAAATATTTTTTAAACTTGGTGGAAATATTTCTTTATCATTTTGCACACTAAATGCCATACCATTAGCTTGATTAATATTACTATGGTAAGGATCCTGACCGATAATAACAACACGTATATTTTCTAATGGACATTTCCAAAATATATTAAACAAATTGTTTTTATTTGGATAAATTAACGTTAATTCATCTTTAGATTTTCTAATTTCTATATTTAAAGCAGTTTCAGTCTCTAATAAAATTTCTTTATCAATCAATTTAATCCAATCATCTGGTAATAATTCATTTAAATTAACTTTATTTGGATAATTCATACAAATTTTTAAAAATTGTTAAACATTTTTAAAAATCAATTTTAAATTATTTTTTTTAATATTTATTAATAATATATAAGTTATGTCCAATAAACATCAAAAAACTTTTATTATAAAAGATCAACTTCAAAATTATTTAAACTTTGAAAAATGGTCCCTTTTAAGAGATATTATAATAGCCGTTTTTATTTATTTATTTTACATTAATGTAGATTTTAGTATAACTTTAATTGCCATAAAATATTACATAACTTTATTACTTGTAAGGTATTTATTATCTATTATTACAATACATAAAAAT
>Ga0102864_1000336_pt1 | contig 11916 bp, 12 predicted proteins | sample Colrivmet1449B02_FD_84976 | JGI IMG/M metagenome (GOLD analysis project Ga0102864, IMG submission 84976) | Estuarine microbial communities from the Columbia River estuary - metaG 1449B-02 | ecosystem: Environmental > Aquatic > Marine > Intertidal zone > Estuary | place: USA: Columbia River...
ATGAATTCGTTGGAGAATAAATAAACTAAATACAGCATTAATTCTAAACTACCATAGTATCAATTTATCTTTAAATTTATTTAGCCTAATAAAAGACGAATCTAAACTTCTTTTTCATTAGTAGAGTATGAATGAGCAGATGAAGTAGAAGTATTAATTCAATGCCCAATTAGTTCGATCTAAACTTCTATATTGAATTGCCTCAGCAATATGACTAGCTTCAATTTTTTCTGCAGACTCTAAATCGGCTATTGTCCGAGCAACTTTTAATATTCGATCATAAGCTCGAGCAGAAAGCCCCATTTTATCCATTGCAGTTTTTAATAACTGACTTCCTGCTTCATCAATTTTACAATATATTTCAAACTCCTTCATTGACATTTGCGCATTGCAGTGAATTCCATTTCGTAATAAATACCTGTTTTTCTGAATTGTTCTTGCCGCTCCAACACGCTCTCTTATTTCTTTACTTCCTTCGCTGGGTTTAGAATTTGCTAATTCATTAAATGAAATAGGTGTCACCTCAACATGAATATCTATTCGATCAAGTAAAGGTCCAGAAATTTTATTCAAATAACGTTGTACAACTCCAGGTCCGCAAACGCATTCTTTTTCGGGGTGATTGTAGTAGCCACAGGGACAAGGATTCATAGCAGCAACTAACATAAAACTAGCGGGATAGTCGATTGAGAATTTTGCTCGAGAAATATTAACTGTTCGATCTTCTAGTGGTTGCCGCATGACTTCGAGCACCGTTCTTTTGTATTCAGGCAACTCATCTAAAAAAAGAACGCCATTGTGAGCTAAGGAGATCTCTCCAGGTTGTGGATAAGATCCGCCGCCGATTAATCCAATATCTGTAATAGTAATAATTGTGGGGGTATAATAACTAAATAATTAATAATGAAATAAGTAATTAATTATTAGATAGTTAAATCTAAAATACATCCAAAAATACAACAAAAAAATAAAGTTTTAATTAATTCTTTATAGGCAGTTGTATTCCCTTGAACTGACATAATCAAAAACAAGGACTCGAGAAGAATGTTCATCATTAAAATCCTGCAATGTCTTACGTTTGACAACAGGTACTGCATACCGAAAGGTGTAAAAGATGAATAAACCAAAATGCCAAAGGAGAAATCCTGAATACATAAGAAGTGGTCGCAGTGGGAAGTGTCTTGGTTCGGGTAAGGTGGAATGAGAATTTTTTTGTTCTCTTCTTAACTTAATTACTTGCATTGGTATATGCAGTATAAAAACGAAGTTATGCTTAAGACTAAAAAAGATTAGGTTAAGTAAATTGATGTATTAACCATTTATAAAAAACAATGATTAAAGCTATACACGTAAAAAATAAAATACCCGAAAATAAAGATTTAAAGAGTTCCTCCCAACCCTCTATCCACACAACTATCACAAGAAAAATTATGATGGTGACAAAAACAACCATAAAAAAGATTGGATGAGCATAAAAAAAATAAAAAAGAGATACTTCGTATGATTCAATACTATCCAACATAATACAAATATAATTAATAATAACAAATTAAATAATAGTTACTATGCCATTCACAAAGAACGATAAAAACATAAATACTCAAGGACGAAAAAAGGGCGTTCCAAACAAGACAACTATTGAAGTTAAAACTTTACTTATAAACGTCTTTGAAAACAATTTAAGTGAAATAGATAAACAACAAGACAAACTAACGTTAAATGAACGTATAATGTTAAATAGAACGCTTTTAGCCTATGTTTTACCTACTATAAAACACGAACAAGCAAGTGAATTTATCGAACAGCCATTATTCCCCGATATTAGTACGGAAGATATGGTCGATAAACAAAAACCTTTTGATGTTAAAGACTTATTTAGAATAGATGAATACAAGGCTTGAACTATTGTAAAGAACTATAATTAAACAGTTGTTTTATTCGTTTTTTCTATACCTTTATAACTTAAAACTTTAATTATGAAACTACTTCTTATACTTCTTGCTTTACCAATGATTGGCTTTGGTCAAAATGTAAACATACCCGATGCTAACTTTAAAGCATGTTTAGTTGGCAATAAAGATATAAATAGAAATGGAGATAAGGAAATTCAATTAAGTGAAGCAAGTGCCTTTAATGGTACGATTGATTGTACTGATATGAATATCTCTGATTTAACAGGAATAGAAGCCTTTACTGCTTTAACTACTTTGGGTTGTGTTTTGAATAAACTCACGAGCTTTGATGTAAGTAAAAATACTGCTTTATATGATTTGTATTGTGGTGATAATAAACTCACGAGCTTGGATGTAAGTAAAAATACTGCTTTATCTATTTTGGATTGTGGTGATAATCAACTCACAAGCTTGGATGTAAGTAAAAATACTGCTTTAGCTTATTTGGGTTGTAGTTATAATCAACTCACAAGCTTGGATGTAAGTAAAAATACTGCTTTAACTTCTTTGGGTTGTGTTTTGAATAAACTCACGAGCTTGGATGTAAGTAAAAATACTGCTTTAACTGTTTTGGATTGTGGTGATAATCAACTCACAAGCTTGGATGTAAGTAAAAATACTGCTTTAACTTATTTGAATTGTAGTTATAATCAACTCACGAGCTTGGATGTAAGTAAAAATACTGCTTTAACTGTTTTGGATTGTGATGGTAATAAATTTGATTGTGATGCTTTAAAAAGCAAATATGGTCTTGACTAACCATTTATCTTACCAAATATTTAGCCTAATAAAAGACGAATCTAAACTTCTTTTCCTTGACAAATAATTAGGTTTATAATGCTTGTTCTTTTTTATTTCGAATATAATTATAAAAAATAACAAAACTTAAACGAAGCTCAAAGTCCTCAATTAATTTTCCAAATTGCTTTTCTACATCAACAATTATTTGTTGCATTCCTCCTTCTTCTTGATTTAAAAATTTTATAACTTCTGATAAATTTTCGGCACCAAATACCTCTAAGTTATTTACAACAGCAGCCTCCAGTGCATTTGCTTTAGGAACAATGATTCCTTTAAATCCTTCTTCTTTTGCTTGCAGCGCAATAGCCAAAATACCTCTTGTGGCTTGAATAGAACCATCAAGTGAAAGTTCGCCAATTAAAATATACTTGCTTAGTAATTCTAATTTTACTTGCTTGCTCACCGCTAAAATTCCTATGGCAATTGGCAAATCAAAAACAGAACCTTCTTTGCGAATATCAGCTGGGGCCATATTTACGGTAATTTCTCTACCTGGAAATTTGAGATTATTATTTTTAAATGCAGCTTTTATGCGTTGTTGACTTTCTTTAACCGCATTATCAGGAAGCCCCACCAAATAAAAGTTAATACCGATTTCTAAATTTACTTCGATTGTAATTGTGGTGGCATTTATTCCAAACACTGTACTGGAGTAGGTTTTGACTAACATAAATAGAATAATTTAAACATTATCTACATTAAGTTAGTCAATAAGTTGGGTTAATCCAACAAGAAACAAATTAATTTTTAAGAACTTTTTTAATTGTTTTCCAAATAATTTGGATATCGTGACCTAGACTTTGATTCTCTAAGTATTTTTCATTCAGCTTTAATTTTGCAGGCATAATTTCTTCAATGTATGTTTTTTCAGGGTTTGAAGACGCAGCTAAAAGTTCATTCTCTTTAAAATATTCTATTGATGCATAATCTGTAATTCCTGGCTTCAGGCTGAGGATTTTTCTTTGTTCATCGGAGTAGCGGTCAACATATTCTTTCACTTCTGGTCTCGGGCCAACAATGCTCATATTTCCGATTAAAACATTTATAAATTGTGGAAATTCATCTAATTTAAATTTGCGAATAAAAAAACCAATACTTGTTATGCGAGGATCCTTCATTCCAATTGTTAATTTTTGAGAATGATCGGAATCTATTTTCATAGATCTAAACTTATAGATTTTAAAGGGCTTAGCATTTTTTCCAATTCGAATTTGACTGTAAAATATTCCGCCTGAAGAAGATAATTTAATCAAGATGGAGATAATTAATCCAATTGGAAAAAAACAAAGGATAATAATTAAGGAAAAAAGAATGTCAAAAATTCTTTTCATGTAGCTTATTAAATATGTTTCTCAACTGAGGAGACTACAGCTTTGATAACGGTTTGAACCTGTTCATCAGTTAAATCAAAATAGACAGGCAGTGAAATTTCATTTTGGTATTTATCCCAAGTTTCTGGATAATCATTAATGTTATAGCCAGAATTTTTGTAGGCGGTTAATGTTGGTAAGGGTAAAAAATGAACATTTACTGAAACATCCTGATTAAAAATTTCTTGCATGATTTTATCGCGTAGATTTTCAGTAATCCCACTAATTCTTAATTGGTATAAGTGGTAGCTTGTAATCTTTTCATTTGTTGTGTGCAGTGGAATAAGAGCCCAAGTTTCCTCTTTAAAGGCAGTATCATATAATTCAAAAATCCTTTTTCTTCTCTCTAAATTTTCTTGATATCTTTCTAATTCTACCAAACCTATCGCTGCCTGTAAGTCGGTCATATTGCATTTAAAACCAGGTTCTTCAACATCATAACGCCAATTTCCTTTTTGTGTTTTTTGGAGCGCATCTTTATTTTGCCCGTGCAAAATCATCGTACAAAATTTTGTGTAAATTTCTTCGTGCTTAAATTCGTTAGGAAGATTAAAACAAAGTGCACCGCCTTCCGCAGTTGTTAAATTTTTGACAGCGTGAAAGGAAAACGCAGAAATGTCTGTCAAGGACCCGGATCGTTTGCCATTTAACTCAGCACCAAAGCTGTGCGCAGCATCGCTAATTATTAAAATACGTCCGAGTTGTTCTTGTAAACTTGAATTTGGGTTAAATTGTTTTTTTATTTCTTTTTCGTTTACCAGATTATTTATTTCATTGTAATCACAGGGAAAACCACCCAAATCAACGGCCATAATTGCCTTTGTTTTCGGACTTATTGCTTTTCTTATTGCTGCAATAGAAATATTGAAATCTTCTTTGTTGATATCAACCATCACCGGTTTTGCTCCTGCATGAATAATAACGTTGGCACTCGCGCAATACGTATAAGCTGGTAAAATAACCTCGTCTCCTTCTTTGATACCCCACCAACTCAGAAGGACTTGAACTCCCATTGTCCAGGAGTTTACTGCTACTGTTGTTTTGCAGCCACAGTATTCTGTAATTTTCTTTTCGAATAATTTCGTTCTTGGACCAGTTGTGATCCATCCACTTTTCAAAGCTGCCGTCACTTCATCAATAACTTTTTGATCAATACGAGGTGGTGAAAAAGGAATCATGGTCAAAAGTAATGATTTTCAATAAATAGTATCCTTTGAAAGCAAAAACTCATTCTAATTGTCTCATAAAATCATTCGCAATTTTCTCTCTATCAAAATTTTCAGTAACATACCGTCTTGCATTTTTACCCATTTCAAGTCTTTCAACTAAATTTTCAGCTAGAAATAGAGCTTGTTTGGCTAGCTCGTCGGCATTTTCAGGTTGGAAAAACAAACCCGCTTTCCCTTTTTCGATAAAGTGATTTCTTGCTTCACCGTCAACACCAAGAAGCAATGGAACCTCCATTGCAAGAGCCTCAAAAACTTTGGAAGGAATGGCTCCTTTAAATAAGGTTAGATTTTTTAGAGGAACCAAAGCGACATCAATGGATTTCAAAATCGATGGCATTTCTTTTTTGCTGACTGGTTCCAAAAAGTGAACATTATTCAGTTTCAAAGTCTTTTTTAATTCCATAAGCATCTCTTTTTCAGGCCCTGAACCTTGAAGAATAAATTGAATTTTCGAGTTTTCTCGAAGTAAATTGGCAGCATTTAAAATCACTTCCAAACCTTGTGCGTGACCAATAATTCCTCCGTAGAAAAAAAGAATTTCTTCTTGGCTAAAACTATTTCTCTCTCTGAAATTTCCTGGTTGAATTTGAGATGGATTATAAAATGAAACATCAACACCATTTGGTAGCCAATAGACTTTTTTATCTGGAAAACGAGAGCAAATATCATCCACTATTCCTTGTGTTTGACCTGTAATTAAAAACGCTTGTCTATAGCATTTGGCTTCCAGTTTATACGCTAAATTTAGAGCGATTTTATTTGTGACAATCCCTAATTTTTCTGCAGATTCAGGCCATAAATCAGAAACATTGAAAATCAATTTTGCATTCAATTTTTTCGCCAAACGAAGCGCAGAATAAGCTAAAAAAAGAGGTGGACTTTCTACTAACAAATAATCATGCTTTTTCATTTTTCGCCCCTTCCAATAACTTGACCAAACGAAACTAAAATAGATCAACAAGCGTGAAAATACACCTTTAGATTTTGTGACATAAATCCACGATCTATGAACAGGAATACCGTCTATTTTCTCATACCTATTTTTCCGATTTTCATAGCCATTCATAATTTCCATTCTCGGATAATTAGGCAAAGCGGTGAGCACATCGATTTCCATTCCAACAGCTTTCAATCGAACAGCCAACTCATGCAAGCGATTTTGAGGAGCTCCAATTTCTGGGGGGTAGTACTGAGTAAGAATTAATAATTTCATTCCTTTTGAGCATTATACAATCGAGTAGAAAAGAGACATATCCAAAAACAATAAAAAACAATTCCTGATTGGCGTTGCAGCATAGATTCAAATAAGCAATTGAAAAATAAACTTCCAATTATGATTATAAGTAGCCAATTTCGATATTTAAAACCATAATAGAGCCCAAAAAATACAATGGAGAACAAGACAAGAAGTCCAAAAAAACCAATTTCAACTGCTGTTTGTAAAAACTGATTATGGGGATTGTAATTATGGTGAATCAATTCTTCCTGCTTTAATTTAACAAGCTCTTTCGACAAATATTCATCTACATTTCCTGTACCAACACCAAAAGGATGTGCACAAAAGGTATGATAGGAGGCAGTCCACATCACAATTCTTACTTCTGTTCCAGACATTGGATAATTTCTTTTGGACACAAAACTTTCGGGATTATCGATGTATTCTTTTGCGTACAAAGTTGCATTCTCCCATTCTCCATGAATTTGAGGAATTGTATTGAGAGCAATAAAACCAAACAATGGAAAGATACAAATCGAGGTATAAAAAACAATTTTAGAGAATTTCTTTTTTGTCCAAATAATTAAAATTAAAATTAGAGCAATAAACAAAAATAAGATGCCTGATAAGCTCAATAAAAATCCGTGAAGGACTATCCCAAAAATAATAAATGGAATTATCCAATAAAGGGAAAAATAGGCCATTTTTTCACGCCAACCATGATAAGCTATAGCAATGCTAAGAAATACATAAGCAGATAAATATGTTGGATGATGAATAGGTGAAATAGCCGATGTTAACAAGCATGCTTTTGTGCCGCCTGGCTGGAAGAAACAATCTAAAGCAATCCAGATACCATAAATAGATACTATAAAAGTCCCTAAAATAAAGCCAATGAAAGTCATATTTAATGACCAGGTTTTTTTCAATTTGAGTGAGAATATAAGAGGAAAAATTACAAAAGATAATTTTTTTTCAAGCTCAAAAACTCCTAAGTTGCTATCATGTGTAAAAAATAGTCCAACTAAATAACAGAGATAAAATAATAAGGATAAACCACTCAGTAAATTAATTTGAAAAAATAATTCTTTCTTAATAAATCCTATTACTACAACACTTATTAATAAAATAAAAAAAAGTGGGACAAGTTTTGGGAGTAAAACAAAGCCAAAAGCAAAAACCCCTAAGGTTTTTTCAAATAAATTAATAAATCCTTTTTCTGTCATAGTTAAATGATTCGGTGTATAATTCTATAAACCTTTCAGTACAAGCACTTATTGATGCTTTTGTTTGGACTAATAGTTTATTTTTTTGAGTGGCAATTTTGTCATCTAATAATAATACTGAAGTAAAAGGATTTGTATTCTGACCTTCAATTATCCCATTTTCGTTATTTACAATCCATTCATAAGAAACAGCTATATCAGATAAAATAGGTAAACATCCTGCAGACATCGCCTCTAAAACACTTACGGATGTGCCATCGCTTGATGGGATTGAAATGTAAATACTTGATTTGGCATACCAAGCGCTGTTTTCAGGTTTCTTTTGCCAACCGACAAAGCTTATTTTTTCTGTTATTTCGCTATTGTTTGCTAGTGATTTTAATAGTTCTGTTTGAGAACCTGTGCCAGCAATTACTAATTTCCAATCTGGATTTTGAGTTGAAAATTCCTTGAAATATTCAATGACTTTTTCGATTCTGTAAAGCGGTTCGTGCAAACGATTGGAATAAACGATTTTTTCTTTCTCAAGCGCTTGAATTGGATCAATTCCGTATTGTAAAAGCTTATAATTTCCTTGTGGATGTATTGCTTTCATGGCTTCAATCATGTCTTGTGAATCAGCCGTTATAATTGCAGAATTTTTCAATGCTTGCGTCACTAAGTACTTGAAAAATTTATTTTGCTTAGGAATCAAAAGCACATCACTTCCCCAAGCTGTTGATATTAATGGGATATTTAATTTATTTGCTGCTCTTGAGGCAAAATAGGCTAAGCGATTTAATTGATGTATGTGAATAAGTGAAGGATTTAATTCTTTCAGATATTTTTTTAACTTAAAATAATTTCGAATTACAGTAAATGGGTTCAAAGATCTGAAAGATATATTTTTCTCTGATTCAATAGTTGGGAAAGCACAAATTTCCTCGGAAAGCAAAGAAATACTTTGCCCTTTCAAAAATAAATTTTCAATAAAAGAAGAAACATGAACAGATTTAGATCCAACTATTAGTATTTTCATTTGGAAATAATTTTATGTATCATTTTTGTTAATCTTAAAACTGAATTTCGACGATGGAGTTTTTTAATATCATCTGCTTCTGCAATCCTTAAAGTTTGGTTTTTAAAATCACTTATTATTTCGTCTAATTTTTCTTTTATTTCTGTTTAATCATCAAATTCAGCAACATAACCACACTTTAAATCATGTATTAATTTTGCAGCTACATCGTCTTTATCAACTAGCGCAAAAATTGGCTTTTTCGCAGAGATATAGTCAAATATTTTTCCGGAAAAAACACCTTTACGAATACTTCTGGGATGAAACAATAAATTTATATCCATTTTATTCATCTCTTCAATTGCTTTTAAGTAGGTTAATCCGAGATGTTTAAAAACTTTGTCTTTAAAGGAATAGGGAATTCCGTAATTATTGTGCGCACCATAAATATGTATTTCAAAGATAAATTCATGATTGATATTTTGAAATTTTTCTATTGCTAATAAGAGATTATCAGGTTTCCGTAAACCATAAAAACTTCCAAAATAACCAAACTTAAGAACATTATTTTTTTTCTTTTCATCCTGTTCAAATATAATTGAATGATCAAAACCATTTCTAATTTCCTCAAAAATAGAGATTTTTGGCATTGATTTTTGAAAGTCCAATAAAATTGGTTCGCTTACTGTTGTCAGTCCATTTGCATACTCATTGATTTCTTTTTCAATGTTAAGCAATCTATTTTTTGTTCGTAGATCTAGATATGGATTTGTTGCCATCTCATCTCTCATATCTGCAATCCAGGGAATAGAAGGAAATATTTTTTTAAAATTAATTGCTACAAGATGAGCTTCTTCAGGGGAAAATGAACTAATAATTAAATCAAAGGACTTCTTTTCGTGAACAGATTGCAATTTTGACAAAGTAGCGATTTCCCAATTTTTTAAGGGGTTATTAATTACTTTACTCAATAATATTCTAAAAAGAGTTTTACAATTATGAATGATTTTTGAATCTCTCTGATTACTTTTTAGATGTTGATATAATTTATTAGTTCTTAAATAATGTATGCTTAATTTTTCAGATTTAGTTATTGATTCTTCAGTATTTCCCAAGCAGAATACCTCCACTTCAAAATCTTCCGAAAGGTAATTGGCAAATGAATTCATACGCCCAACTGCAACGCCAGTAATTGGTGGATACCAAGTTGTAATAAGTGCTATTCGTTTATTTACTGACAATTTCTTTTAGTTTTTTTACGTAATTAGATAATATTTTTTCTTTTTTAAATTCGATTTGTAGTTTTTCAACAAGTGCCAAATTAGGTTTAAAATGCCGGTTTTCAACTTCTTTAATGGCTTGTAACATCGCTTTTGGCACATCGTCAAAAGTTATAGCGCTATGACCAAAATCTGATTTAAAACTAGTAATTACTTCTGCACCAAAACTCAACGCTTCTAATACTGCCAATGAAAAGCCATCGTGTTTAGTGAGACGCAAAAAAATTGGTGTTTGCATTAATTTTTCTTGAAATACTTCTGGAGACACCCACCCATATAATTTTATGTTTTCAGTTATAGGTTTTTCTGCTTTTTCCAAGCCATATAATGAGAATTCTAATTCAGGAAACACTATTGCTAATTGAATAATTTCATCCATCCCATAAAAATCCTGCCGGTTCTGAGCGACATAACTCATAACAGAAATAGAAGAATACTTTTCAATGATTGTGTTCATTTCAACGAATTTAAAATGAAGTTTTTCAGTATTTATATTCGCGCTTTTTAACTCTTCCATCATCCAAGGAGCATCCACAAAATTAGTTGCGTAATCAATGTATTTTCTGTCAATGTTACTATTTTTAAAGCGTTCTATTGCTAATAAAATATCAGTCCCCATCCATTGAAGAATCAATTTTTTCTTCCATTTTAAAACCAAGTTTAAACTACCGCTATTATCAGTAACCCCATTCATTGAAATCACACAATCTGAAAAAGGCAGGTAAATAAAAAATAGTAATTGAGCCCACTTGGAATTATAAGTATCTAAGAAAATATAGCTTGACTGAGGATCATACTTTTGAAGTTCATCAGCCAATCTTTTTGCAAATAAGGGTAATCCATTAATTAAGACTCTCATTGCTTTTTTTTATCAAAGTAAAATACCATATCAGTGTCGCTAAGTAGAACATCGCGAATACTCCACCATATAAGAATAAGGTATTATGAAAAGATAATTTAAGTGAAATCCCTACAAACATTGCCATTATCGTAAGTGAATAACCAATTAAACTAAATAAAAATGCTTTCTTTTGTTTGCCTAGTAAAATTGGCAATCCTGAAATTGGAGAGAGAATAAAGTATAAAAAAAACATGGGTGCTAGACCTTGTGCATATAATCCTGCTTGTCGCCATTCTTCTCCTAGATACCATCTAAAAATAAGTGGTCCAAAAGCAAGTAAAATTATGGTGAATGGTATTGCAAATAGGATAGAGGTTCGCACGGTTTTTTTCACAATAGGAATAAAGGAGACACCTTGATTTATTGCTTTACTTGTTTCTACATAAAAGAGTTGGGAAACAGAACTTGAAATCAAAACAATTGGTGCTTTTACGTATTTTGTCATCATTGCAAACCATCCTAATTCTAATAATCCGAAATAGGTAGAAATTATCCAATAAAGTAAAAACTGAGTAATAAAGATATCAGAAAAGGCATGCAATGAGTTAATGAGTGGAAAATCCTTATAATCTCTTAAGATAGTTTTCATGGTAGATATTCCAAAATCTTTATATTTTACTTTTCTATTAACGCCAATTAAGAGAATAATAATATTTATATACTGTGAGAGTAACCAAGCGATTACTAAGCCATATATTCCCCAAGCGATATATCCTAAAAATGCAGCTAGACAATTATTGATAATTGATTGTGAAATTTTTCCAATGCTAAGTTGTTGAAAGCGCTCATGACGTAAATTCCAATTGCTACATAGACCTAATAACCCATAACTAATAACTGCGAACGGAACCATCCATAAAAAAATAGGTAATTGTTCATCATTGTACATCTCTCCAATTTGATATGCAAAAAGAGGAATTAAAATACTAATAAGTCCAAGGCAG
>Ga0102864_1000337_pt1 | contig 11891 bp, 10 predicted proteins | sample Colrivmet1449B02_FD_84976 | JGI IMG/M metagenome (GOLD analysis project Ga0102864, IMG submission 84976) | Estuarine microbial communities from the Columbia River estuary - metaG 1449B-02 | ecosystem: Environmental > Aquatic > Marine > Intertidal zone > Estuary | place: USA: Columbia River...
CCGTTGGCGACATAAAACTGAAAGAAGGCATGACAGGGCGCTAATGCCATCTTCGGAATGTCAGCCACATTCCACGCAGACACAATAATGCGGCGCGAATCTGGGTTTGTTTTGATGGTCCGGATAATTTCTTGGATCTGATCAATGTGTTGACCATTTGGTGCCGACCAAGAGCGCCACTGATAGCCGTACACAGGACCGAGATCACCATCAGGAGCTGCCCATTCATCCCAAATCGAGACACCACGCTCTTTGAGCCATTGATTATTGGTATTACCACTCAGAAACCAAAGGAGTTCATACACAATTGATTTGAGATGCAACTTTTTGGTGGTGACGAGCGGAAAGCCCGCTGATAAATCAAAGCGCATTTGATGACCGAAGACCGATAAAGTGCCCGTCCCAGTCCGATCTGATTTCTTTGCCCCATGATCAAGGACGTGGCGCATTAACTCATGAAATTGGCGCATAGAAATAAATTAATGAAGACTACTTTATTAAGGACTATTTTTCGAGATGCTCAAGCTTAGTTTTTACATCTTTCCAATCATCGGCATCGGGCAATGGTGCCTTTGATTTTGTGATGGATGGCCATTGTTTTGCAAGTTCAAGATTCATTTTGATAAATTGCTGTTGATCACCTGGCACATCATCTTCTGCATAAATTGCATTCACAGGGCATTCAGGAACGCAAACAGCACAATCGATGCACTCATTTGGATCGATGGTTAAAAAGTTTGGACCTTCACGAAAACAGTCAACCGGACAAACATCCACGCAGTCGGTGTATTTGCAACGAATACAAGATTCAGTAACAACGTAAGTCATGGCTTTGCTCTACGACATGTAATTAAGGATAGATTTCAAGTAATTCTGCAGAATAGCACCTCTAAATTGATTTTAGCCCAAATGGTGTAAAGTTTTGCTTCCAAGCGTTTTTACCTTATTTTCATTTAATCTTATGACCGCAAAACCACGAATTCTTGTTGCTAGAGCTATTTTCCCCGATGCCTTAGCAAGCTTAGAGGAGAGCTTTGATGTTCAATCCAATCAAGCTGATCAGGTCTTTACTGCAGACCAACTACGCCAGCACTTAGAAGGGGTTAGTGGTGCCTTAGTCACCGGTAGTGAACGTATTGATCAAAACTCCTTAGCGAACGCTAAGAACTTAACAATTGCTGCCAATATCTCGGTGGGGTATAACAATTTTGACGTACCTGCAATGACCTCGGCAGGCGTTATGGCGACCAATACCCCGGATGTTTTAACAGATAGTACCGCTGACTTTGGCTTTGCACTGATGATGGCTGCTGCTAGACGCATCACAGAGTCTGAACATTGGATTCGGAATGGTCAGTGGGATAAATGGTCTATTGTTCATAATCCGTTAGGAATGGATTTACATCACACCACCCTTGGCATCATTGGCATGGGTCGGATCGGACAAGGCATTGCGAAACGTGGCCTTGGTTTTGGTATGAATGTGATCTATCACAATCGTAAGCGCCTGAGTGATGCTGATGAAAAAGCCTGTGGTGCTCATTATGTTGATAAAGAGACCTTATTGCGCGAGGCAGATCACGTCGTTTTGGTTGTTCCTTATTCTGCTGAAAGTCATTATCTGATTGGTGCAAAAGAAATTGCCCTCATGAAGTCTACTGCGACCCTAGTCAATATTGCGCGCGGTGGTATTGTGGATGATGCTGCCCTAGCCGCGGCTCTTAAGGCAAAACAAATCTTTGCTGCTGGTTTAGATGTATACGAGGGAGAACCAAAGGTTCATCCTGAGCTATTGAAATTAAGTAATGTGGTCTTAGCCCCCCATATTGCCAGTGCGACCGAGAAGACGCGGCGCGCTATGATTGATCTAGCAGTTCGTAATTTACGAGCGGCATTAGCGGGTAAGAAGCCGCCTAGCTTAATTAATACCGAACTCTGGAAAAAATAAGGCAGATCCAAGCTGCCTTATCGAATATCGTCAGTTTCTTCGGACAGTTCTTTTAGGGCTAACTCAATTCCACCGAACTTTTCGGCAACCCAGTTATAGACTTTGCACGCGATCCACAGGAGCCCAAAGCCAAGCACAGCATTCAAAATCAGCGCTGAGATTACGGTAAATCCTGGCATCGACCCCTCCCGAATAAAAGCCACAAAAAGAGCTAATAGAACGATAGGCACGGAGAAGCACAGATAGACCAAAACCAGAGTTTTGGCGGTATGCATGGGGTCTAAGAAGACAATTTCTTTTTTAGTAAATTTCATGATCCTGCAATCTTAAAGCAGTCCATCAAAAATCTCTACATCCACCCAGTCGCCGGGGGCAATATTACCTTGATCGTGATGAAGAATCATGAAGCAATTAGCCTCACTCATCGAGCGCAAGATGCCGGCACCCTGACTACCGGTTGATTTGACGAATAATTTACCCTCTGAATCCCGAAATAAAACTCCTCGTTGGAATTCCGTACGACCGGATTTCTTCCGAATCGCTTCGGCAGATTGGACCAAGACAAGAGGAATCTCAGGCTTCAGGGCGCCATTTAACTGTAAGAGGGCATTCCGCACAAATTGGTAAAAGGTCACCATCACAGCAACGGGGTTGCCTGGTAAACCAAAAAATACCGTAGGGCTTGTCTTTGGGCTAATCGGTTTGAGACTGCCAAAAGCCATGGGCCTCCCTGGGCGCATTGCAATCTTCCAAAACCCGACTTCCCCCAACTCGTCCATTATTTGTTTGGTGAAGTCAGCCTCTCCCACCGATACTCCACCTGATGAAATAATGACATCTGCTTTTTGTGAGGCTAATGTAAATGCGTGTCGAAGATCCTCTGGAGTATCACGGACGATACCGCAGTCAATGATCTCAAAACCTAATCGACTGAGGCAGGCATGAAGGCTAAAACGATTACTGTCATATATTTTGCCAGGCACTAATGGTTCGCTCATATCGCAAAGCTCATCCCCGGAAGACAGAATAGCAACTTTAATCCGTTGATAAACTCCAAGCTCAGCAATTCCTAATGAAGCTGCTAAGCCAATATCCGATGCTTTGAGTATTCGCCCTTGCTGGATTGCTGGCTTATCCGCTTGTAGGTCTTCTCCGCGTAAGCGACGATTCTCGCCGGCACGAACGGTATGTTTAGCAAACGTGATTAATCCCTCATCGCTTAACTGTGTAAACTCTTGCGGAATCACTGTATCGCAATCAGGCGGCATCATTGCGCCCGTCATGATTTTGATGCACTCACTTGCCTGAGTCGGTGGCACCGAAGTTTGTCCTGCGTATACAGTTCCCACAACACGCAAATGAATTTGCTCGCGATCTGTCTTCAGGTCTTTACTATTAAATGCAAAACCATCCATTGCCGAGTTATCGGTAGCAGGGACATTGATTGGTGAAAGAATATCGTTAGCAAGAATACGGCCTAAACATTGCTTAAGCGGAAGTTTTTCTATCGCATCGGAACGCTTAGCTTGTAATTGGATATCTTGAATTAACGTTGATATCGCATTACGCGCCTCAGTCACTGATAAAAAATCAGACTGAAACTCTTGATTGGCATTTACTGGTTTATTCATCAATATGAATCTGTAAGAGACTCTAGTTGTGCTAATTCTTCGGGGGTGTTCGCATTGGTAAATGCCTTTTCGTTGGCAAATAGAACACTGTAGGCATTTTCTTGGGAAAACCAACGGTCTATTTTTCGCTCACCACTTTCTAAGAAGATTTTTAAGGAGCCTAATAAATCTTTATGCATTAAACAGAAGACTGGTTGTGCCCAAATCTTCCCTGTCGTATCTTGACTCGATGCGTATCCAATCTTCACCTGATTTGTTTTAAGAGAATCGGCTAATTGATTGGCAAGATCAAGCGGAAATAGTGGGGAATCGCAGGGTACAGTGAGCAAATAAGGGGTTTTGCATGCTTTAAGACCTGCCACAAAACCAGCCAGCGGACCCGAAAAACTATCGTCCTCATCGGCTAAAACAGGATAACCATACGATGAATAGATTGAATGATTGCGGTTAGCATTAATCAGTATTGTGTGAACCTGGGGTTTCAGTCGTTCAAGAACTGACTCGATCAACGGAATTCCTTTAAATGGGATTAAGCCTTTATCAATCCCGCCCATTCGTTGGGCACGACCACCGGCTAAAACAAGACCCGTGATATCCGATACTGCAATCGATCCCATGGACTTAGCCGCCGATATACGACATTTCAACTTTACGATCAGCTCGTTTCGGATCTTTAGTATTGAGGTGTCTTAGTTCAGAGTAGCGATCGTCTCTGGAGGACCAGGTATGCATCACGGCGTTTGCAATTTCTAGATCACTTTTTCCAGAACGCAGAAGTGTTTTGAAGTCAAATCCTTGTGTCGCAAACAAGCAAAGAAAGAGTTGTCCATCCGTAGATAGACGTGCCCGAGTACATTCGTGGCAAAAGGTTTGGGTCACACTCGAGATCACACCAATTTCACCAGCATCATCTTGATAACGCCAGCGTTGTGCTACCTCCCCTGAATAATTAGGATCAATCTGCTCTAGTGGAAAATGCTCATGAATCATAGCGATCACTTTAGCGGAGGGGAGTACCTCAGCTAAGTTCCAGCCATTTGAGCTACCAACATCCATAAACTCAATAAAGCGTAGGGTCACTCCACTATTACGAAAGTGTTTGGCCATTGGCAAAATTTCTTGCTCGTTTGTACCTTTTTTAACAACCATATTGACTTTGATACCGGTAAAGCCTACCTTCTGGGCTGCTTCAATCCCATTTAAGACATCCGAAACAGGATAGTCAACATCATTCATTTTTTTGAAGATCGCATCATCCATGGCATCAAGACTCACGGTAAGGCGTTGAAGGCCTGCCGCCTTTAACTGAGCTGACTTTTTCAACAAAAGACTGCCATTGGTCGTCAGCGTCAGATCAAGAGATTGACCACTGGGTGTTTTGATTTGAGCCAACATGGTGATGAGTTTTTCAACATCTTTGCGCAACAGAGGCTCGCCACCAGTCAAACGAATTTTTTCAACACCCAGCGTGGCAAAAATATTAGCTAAGCGGTGAATTTCCTCAAAGCTTAATAATTCTTGTTGGGCTAAATAGGGATAGTTTTGATCAAACACTTCCTTTGGCATGCAATAGGTACAGCGAAAATTGCACCGATCAGTAACGGATATGCGTAAATCCTTTAAGGACCTCCGACGTAAATCCAAGGTCTGACCATGAGCCTCAGAAAGAGTCTCAGGCACCAATGGCAAAGGACCCTCTCGGGCCTCTTTGCGGATAGGAATAATTCGATCAACCATGATGCATTATGACTTCAAACGCTCATCTCGTTCGCACCGAGGGGGCTAGCCATTTTTATCAATGGTTTTTTCTTGGCCGCCCGTCTCCACCAGCACCATGGGTCCTGTTGAGAGATTGGCTGGAGGTTTCGGATCCCGTTGAGCTCGAGGCGCAGGGTTCTCAGCCTGAATCTGATTTTGTACCTCCGCTAGTTTGTTGCTGTCGGTACCAACCCAAACCATTCCAGCGGTCTGCACCACACTTTTCAGGGGCTCTTCAGCAAGCGGTGTAAAGGCTACCTTAGGTAGCTCGGGAACAATAATCGGCGTTACAGGAGGAGTCTCAGCGGTCGTGCCTTGAAGAATTGTCGCTGGAGTGTTTACAGACGGACTCTCTGTTTGCATTCTTTGTTCTGATCTGGGGCCGCGATTAGATCCAGACCGGCGAGGCGTCGAACCCTCTTTGATGCTCCGAGTGAGATCGGATAGTGGCATTGAGGCAGAACGACCCCCCAAGCCCATTGGAAAGCCACTATGAAGATCTTGGGCAGAACTGTCACTGCGCTCAGATCGTTCATTGCGGTTACGACCGCGACCGCGGCGATTTCTGCCCCGACGACGGTCTTCGTTAGCAGCCTCTGCATCACTTACATCAGGCGCAACAGTTTGAGCTTGTTGAGTGACTGCTTGATCATTTCGGTCTTGCTGCGGATTGCGTTCATTTCGCTCACCACGATTACGACCCCGACCTTCTTGACGGGGTCGATTTTGGTTTTGCTCGCCAACGTCAGCAACTTTCTCTGGGCGATCTGGATTATCGCCACGCGTAGTTCTATCTTGACGATTACGACCGCGATTACGGTTATTGCGATCTCCGTTACGACCGCGACCTTCTGGACGGGCGCTAGGTTTGACCTCTTCGGTTTTAGCCGGAGCGGCAGGAGAGAATATCTTTTTAAAGAACCCAAAGATTCCGCCAGAGGATCCCACACTTGTATTAGCGGAGGCGCTCTCGCGAGCTGGTCGAGGGCTAGCCATGGGCGCCGGCTGGCTAGGGGTAATACCCTTTACGGCTGCCTCAGGACGCGCACGTACTTCTTCATTTTTGCGACCAATGACAGTATCGGTCTCGAGCTCACGCGCAGATTCTTCTACCATCACATAGCTAAGCTTTTGCTCATCGAGGCGTGGATCATCATGCCGTAAGCGCTCTAACTTGTAATGAGGGGTCTCAAGATGCTTATTCGGAATCATTAAGACATGTACCTTAAAGCGGGTTTCAATCTTAATGACTTCAGCACGTTTTTCATTTAACAGGAAGGCAACAACATCCACTGGAACCTGGCAGTGAATTGCAGCTGTATTTTCCTTCATGGCCTCTTCTTGAATAATCCGTAAGACCTGAAGTGCAGACGATTCTGTATCCCGAATATGGCCTGTGCCATTACACCGTGGGCAAGTGACATGACTCGCCTCGGATAAGGCGGGGCGCAAGCGTTGACGCGATAATTCCATCAGACCAAACTTCGAAATCTTGCCGGTTTGAACGCGAGCGCGATCATGTCGCAAAGCGTCACGCAAGCGATTCTCAACATCACGCTGGCTCTTGGCAGATTCCATATCAATGAAGTCAATCACGATGAGGCCACCAAGGTCGCGTAGACGCATTTGTCTAGCAATTTCGTCAGCAGCTTCTAGGTTGGTACGAGTTGCGGTTTCTTCAATATCAGAACCGCGTGTTGCACGCGCTGAGTTAACGTCAACAGACACGAGTGCTTCGGTATGATCGATAACGATTGCTCCACCAGAAGGGAGTGGGACCGTTCTCGAGTAGGCAGTTTCAATCTGATGCTCAATCTGGAAACGCGAGAATAAGGGCACGTCATCTTGATAGCGTTTAACTCTTGGCAAGTTATCAGGCATAACAACCGACATAAACGCCTGAGCTTGCTCATAAATATCATCCGTATCGATTAGGATCTCGCCAATATCTGGTTGGAAATAGTCGCGGATTGCACGAATGACAAGGCTGGATTCCAAATAAATCAATAGGGGGGCAGAATTTCCTTTGACGGCCTCATCAATCGCTTTCCATAACTGCATGAGATAGTTCAGGTCCCATTGCAATTCAACGGCATCGCGACCGATACCGGCGGTTCTGGCAATAATGCTCATGCCATCTGGTATTTCTAGTTGTGACATTGCCTCACGCAATTCCTGACGATCTTCACCCTCAATACGGCGCGATACCCCGCCACCCCTGGGATTATTTGGCATTAGCACAAGATAGCGGCCAGCCAATGAGACAAAGGAGGTTAATGCGGCACCTTTTTGGCCCCGCTCTTCCTTTTCAACTTGGACAACAATTTCTTGACCCTCGCGAAGCGCATCCTTAATTGATGCGTTACGAACGTCAACACCTTCTTTAAAGTAGGTGCGCGCAACTTCTTTAAATGGCAGGAAACCATGACGCTCCTCGCCGTAGTTCACAAAGCAAGCCTCTAGGGATGGCTCAATACGAGTAATAACACCTTTGTAGATATTGCCTTTACGCTGTTCGCGTCCAGCGGATTCAATATCGATGTCGATTAATTTCTGACCATCAACAATGGCGACGCGCAACTCTTCCTGTTGCGTTGCATTAAATAACATGCGTTTCATAACACTCTCCTTCATGGGAGGCGCTTTTGTGCGACGCGAAGAGGATGACTAAGAAAGTTCTGAGGAATAAATCCCCAGACATTAAGAGGTGAGAGAGTCTAAAACATTCCTCTACAGGAAATTACGATCAAACCATTAATTCCATGGTCTGAATCTCACACCAACGCTCGCCACAGAGATCTCCTTAAGATCTCAATGTAGGCGCTCGCCTAAAAAAGGTCATCTGCTTCGTGGGTCGCGGCATACATCACGCCAACCCTGCGCCTCATTAAAACGGGAGAGGGGCAACCCCGGGAGTCTATTAATGGGCGACTCCAAGCTCCGGAATTCAAATCAATCTGGTAATAAATTACCTAGATCCTTGATTATAGGTCACAAAACGAATGACAATGTGGTCTATCACATGAGGAAAACCATTAATCCTGCCCCAAAAAAGAGCGTTTCTGCCAAGGAATCTGCCAAAACTCCTGCTCTACAGGCTGTTTTTGAGACCGTTGACGCTAATTCTGCAGGCCAGCGGCTTGATAATTTTTTGCTTCGCTGGGCTAAGGGTGTGCCTAAAAGCCATGTTTATCGAATTATTCGCTCGGGCGAGGTTCGTATCAATAAAAAACGTGCTTTGCCAACCTCTAGACTGGCTGAGGGTGATATTGTCCGTTTACCCCCAACCCGATTGGCTGAACCCCCAAAAGCTGGTGCGGGAATTTCACAAACCAAGGCAACTGAGCTGGCTGCAAAAATACCGACCTTATTTGAAGATGAATATTTACTGATTATTGATAAACCGTCTGGGCTCGCAGTTCATGGCGGCTCGGGCGTAAGTTTGGGGGCGATTGAGTTACTCCGAAAGGCAAGACCAGAGAGTAAGTTCTTAGAGTTGGTACATCGTTTGGACCGTGATACTTCGGGCATTTTGATCTTTGCCAAAAAACGCAGCGCACTCGTAGAGATGCATCGACAAATCCGAGAGGGTTTGACCGATAAGCGCTATCGACTCCTAGCCCATGGTGAAATTTCTCAAGGGGCTGGTACCGCGCAACTCAAGTTTCCCCTGCTGAAGTATCTTTTAGAGAATGGAGAACGCAGAGTACGGGTTGATTCAAAAGGTCAAGCTAGTCATACAAATCTTCGAGTGACAGAGATTCTAAAAGGTGAGCTGGGCGAGGTGACTCTCGCTGAAGCACAATTAAAAACAGGTCGCACTCACCAGATTCGAGTGCACTTACAAAAGATTGGCCATCCTATTTTGGGCGATGATAAGTATGGTATTGACGCCGAAGATAAACGTCTTAAGGTAAAGCATTTATTCTTACACGCTCATCTTGCAGTCTTTGCACACCCTAAGACGCAGGAGAAGATGCGGGTCGAGGCCGATGTACCGAAGGCATTTAGAGAATGGTTAACGCGGTGGGAGTGTGAGACGCTTCCCGAACAAACATAAGAAAGAGCTGTAGTGAAATCCGAAGAGCGCCGTTACGATTTAGTTGTCTGGGATTGGGATGGAACCATTATGGATTCGACGCCCACGATTGTGCATTGCATCCAGCAGGCCTGCCGTGATCTTGATTTTCCCGTTCCGGATGATTCCATCGCTAGCTACGTGATTGGTTTGGGTGTACAAGACTCATTACGTCGAGTGGTTCCTACGGTGCATCCCGCCCGCTTTCCGGAGTTGGTTGAGCGGTTTCGTTATCACTACCTCGCTAAGGATCACGAACTGCATTTATTCGTCGGTATCCGAGAGTTATTGGAGGACCTAAAAAATAAAGGCTTTATGTTGGGCGTCGCCACAGGCAAACCAAGGCGCGGATTAGACCGATCCCTCAATTTTCACGAACTCAAGCATCTTTTTCATGACACTCGCACTGCCGACGAATCGTTTTCTAAGCCCCACCCTGGCATGTTGCTAGACTTATCGGATAGCTTGCAAGTTCCGGTGCGTAAGATGCTAATGATCGGCGATACTACTCACGATCTTGAGATGGCCCAATCCGCAGGGGTTGATGGGGTTGCAGTAAGCTATGGCGCACACCCAGCTGATGCGTTGAAGGCAGCAAAATCTATTGCTTGCCTTGATAATGTAGAGCAGTTAGTCTCTTGGTTACAAAATAATTTGTATGTACAACATCCCACCTCGATTGAAATTGGTAAATAGAGTTCATTATGGATACAAAGCAAAGCCCAGAATCTGCAAAACCGAACACCCTATGGGAGCGTAATGCACTAGAACTTCTTTTGTTAGAGAATTTAAAAGAGAACCGCAAGGCAAGGCGCTGGAGGGCTGCTCTCAGGATTCTGAGTTTGATAGTACTCGTTGGCCTCATTTATCAAGTCTTTGATATACGGTTACCCGGAAGTGGCGTCAGTGGAAAACATACCGCTCTGGTGAGTATTGAGGGTGAGATCTCCCCAAACTCCATAGCAAATGCCTTAGATATTAATTCAGCACTCACCGCAGCGTTTGAAAGCAAAGAAGCAGTTGGTGTTGTATTACGGATCAATAGTCCTGGTGGTTCACCGGTGCAAGCCGGCATGATTAACGATGAGATCAGACGTTTGCGAACCCTGCATCCTGAGAAACCCTTTTATGTAGTGGTTGAGGATGTATGTGCATCAGGCGGCTATTACATTGCTGTTGCTGGGGACAAGATATTGGTGGATAAAGCGAGTCTCGTAGGTTCCATTGGTGTGGTCATGGGCAGTTTTGGCTTTACAGGACTCATGGAGAAAATGGGCATCTCAAGACGCCTCATTACTGCCGGAACGGAAAAGGGTATGTTGGATCCTTTTTCTAAAGAAAATCCTAAGCAAGTTGAGATGGTAAAAAAAATGCTTGAAGAGATCCACCAGCAATTTATTACAGTGGTGAAACAAGGGCGTGGCGATCGCTTAAAAAACGACCCTGAGATCTTTACAGGTCGTGTCTGGAATGGTGAGCAGGCCTTGCAACTAGGCTTGGTGGATGGATATGGCACGGTTGATTCCGTTGCGCGCGATATTTTGAAAGCGCCAGACTTGTTTGAATACACCCTTAAAGAGAACTTTGCAGAACGGGTTGCTAAACGTTTTGGGGCGGAGACCGGCGCTGCAATCAGTAAGGCTCTAATGCGTGGCGCGGAGATGCGCTAAGCCAGCATTAAAAATATAGCGGGACGATTTTTTAATACCGCGTTCATTGCGACTGGATTACTAAATCGATTCTGCCATTCGCTGACTGGCGCAGTCCAAATCCACTCGCTTTGAAGGCTCAAGTCGACGGCGATACATAGTTGAGTTTGTGATGAAAGTGAACCTAAGCAACTTTCTAGCATCGCTGTATTGCGATAAGGGGTCTCAATCCAGAGTTGTGTTTCATGATTTTGCTTCGAGCGTTGCTCAAGTTGTTTGATCCTTTTTGAACGCTCAGCAGCATCTACCGGAAGGTAGCCTTGAAAACTAAAGCATTGTCCATTTAAACCGCTGGCCATTAAACCTAACAAGATTGAGCTTGGCCCGACCAATGGTTTGACCCGAGCACCCAGTTGATGAGCCATGTAGACGATCTCAGCACCGGGATCGGCTACACCCGGAACCCCAGCCTCCGACATCAGTCCTATATCTTCACCACGCATTATTGGCTCGAGAAGTTCGTGTGGTTTAAGCCCAGTCTTATTTTTACTCTGGGGGCCTCGCCACTCATTCATTTGCATACTTTGGAGCGAGTTACTTAAAGGGGTTATTTGATTGACGGCGTTCAGTAAGGCCCTTGCAGTCTTGGCGTCCTCCACAATCCAGTTTTTTAGAGAGGCAATTTGTTTCAGGATTTCGGTTGGTATGACTCTGGGCAATTGTGTGGCACGATCTTCTTCCCCGAGTGTATTGGGAATAAGGTACAGACATCCCAGACTAGTTGCATTACTTAATTTACTCATGAGGGATCGCAAACCCTGTTTCAC
>Ga0102864_1000352_pt1 | contig 11607 bp, 15 predicted proteins | sample Colrivmet1449B02_FD_84976 | JGI IMG/M metagenome (GOLD analysis project Ga0102864, IMG submission 84976) | Estuarine microbial communities from the Columbia River estuary - metaG 1449B-02 | ecosystem: Environmental > Aquatic > Marine > Intertidal zone > Estuary | place: USA: Columbia River...
GACAATGTGGTTGGCCAAGATAGTTTAACCCGTATGGACGAACGCAATAAGAAAAAGAAGAAGAGCAATAACAATAACAGAAATAAAAATCGCAGTAAGCCGCAATCAGCTACGGAGGGTAATGCAAGCAAACCAGCTGGCCAAACGAGCACACGCAATAATAGTAATAGTAGGCCGCCGCATAGAGCAGCAAATAATAACAGGCCGCCTAATAATGCTGCAGATAATTCAACAAACGAAAAACCGAAAGAGTAAAATGAAAAGAGCGATTGTTCTACTTTCTGTATTATTTATTTTTAATTCTTGTAATAGGTCGAAAATATTTGACGCCTATGTTGCATTTGAAAATAATACTTGGAGCGTAAACAATCGCCCTACATTCTACCTCGATGTGCAAGACACCATTAACACCCATAGCATTTATTTTAATGTTCGAAATTCGGGCGATTATGGCTATGCCAATTTATTTATTTTGCTGACTATTCAAGGACCACAATCAAAAGCAGAAACACAACGCTTCGAATTTAAATTAGCAGAAGCAGACGGAAAGTGGCTAGGCTCGGGGCTTGGAGACATCTATAGCAATCAAATGAAAATGATGCAATCTTTAAAATTTCCTAAAAAAGGAGTTTATTCTTTTACCATTGAACAAAACATGCGCGATAATCCTTTAATAGGAATTGAAGATGTTGGTGTGAAAATTGTTCGAAATTAAATTGCAAAACCAAGCATCTTTTTTTGAAAATATATTTAAAGTACACCACCAAAAAGTGTATCAGATTGCAATCTCCATGCTTAAAAACGCAGAAGATGCTGAAGATATCACGCAAGAAGTTTTCATCAATATTTTTCACGCTATTCATCAATTTAAAGAAGAAGCGCAAATTACTACTTGGATTTATAGAATTACGGTTAACAAATGTTTAGACCATATTAAATCTAAGAAAAGAAAAAAGCGATTGGCATTTATCACTTCGCTTTTCGACCCTACGACAGGCAAACAAATATACGATGCCCAACATTTACAACACCCTGGCGCCATACTAGAACAAAAAGAATCGCAAGAAATTTTAATGGAGGCCCTTGCGCAACTAAAACTAAGGCAGCAAACTGCATTTATTTTAAGCCAGATAGAGAAGCTGAGTCAGAAAGAAATTGCGGCTATCATGGATATTTCAGAAAAAGCGGTAGAATCATTGATTCAACGAGCTAAAGAAAAGCTGCGAATTATTTTAGGAAATTATTATCAAAATCGAAGGTTATAAAAAAAAGTATCGTCCAACTAAATATGAAAAACAAAGAACAATGGATAGCAAATGTGCTTGATTCGGCCAATCAAATAGCCGAAAACAAGCCTAGTCCGTTTTTATTTCAAAAAATTAAACATAAAATTGACTTGCAAGCGCAATTAACCAGGCCTGCAAATAATCAATTTAATTACAAGTGGGCTTTTGCGTTTATTGCAATTATTGCCTTAAATACATTCGCACTTTATCTAAATAGTAATAAGTCTGCACGACAAAAAACAATAAATGCCATTGAATTAAACAATCAAACCGTTTATAACTATTAAAATGGAAAGCTCAAAACTATCTTTTTGGAAAATTTTTGCCATTACTTTGTTTATCAGTAATATGGTAATTCTTGCTTTTATCTTTTTTGAAAAACCGACAAGAGCCGACAATAAAGGGCCCGCAAAATTTATTATTAAAGAATTAAATTTAAATGCAGCGCAAATCGAAAACTTTAATCAACTAAAATTTGCACACCAAGACAGCGTTCAAAGTCTTAAAAATACTGGCCGCGAATTAAGAGAAGATTATTTTAAACTATTAGGCAACGATACTACCGATAAAATTTTAGCCGATCAACTTTTAATGCAAATTGCAAATAATCAAAAGGCGATTGAACAAATTACTTTTGAGCATTTTCAAAGTGTAAAAAATATTTGCGACAGTGTGCAAAAAGTAAAATTTGATAACATTATTTTAGAAGTTATCCATAAGATGAAAGATAACAGGCCTGAGCCAAACCGCTAATTACAATAATGGCAAAAGGCTTTCTAGTTTCATTCCCCTAGAACCCTTTATTAATATGGTATGTGCGCTAATACTATTTTCTAATAAGTAATCCGAAGCATTAGCAGTGCTTTCAAAAAACTGGAAGCTTGCTATTTTATTTGTAGCAGCTGCTTGATAAAAATCCTTGCCTACAAAAATAACTTTTTCGAATTTTAATGCGGCAACCAGCGATACAATTGCTTGGTGTTCTGCAATACTCTCTTCACCTAGTTCAAACATATCGCCCAATATTAAATATTTATTTGGCGCTGGTAATTGCTGAAAATTACTGACTGCTGCGAACATACTACTAGGATTCGCATTGTATGCATCCATAATTAATTCGTTGTTGGCCGTCTGCATTATTTGCGAGCGATTATTGGTTGGCGTATAGCCTGCAATAGCGGCTACAATTTCTTGTTCGGGCACCTTAAAGTATTCGCCGATACATGCTGCGGCTAAAATATTTGCCAAATTATAATCGCCCACTAATTGTGTTTGTACAATATGTGTTTGTGCCGACTTTTTAAAAGTGATGGCTACACCTAGCGTTGGCGCAAGGGATTCGATGCGGCCACTTAATAGGCTTTCTGCATTACTTCCAAAATAAATTTTATTATTTAATGCAGCTGAAAGCTCCATGGTAATGGCATCATCGGCATTTACGAATACGGTTCCGCTTGTTGATTCAATATAATCGTATAATTCTTTTTTAGTTTTTTTAACGCCTTCAAAACCACCCATTCCTTCGAGGTGTGCTTTACCTATATTGCAAATTAACCCGTAAGTAGGCGCTGCGATTTCGCATAATTCAGCGATTTCTTTTTGATGATTTGCCCCCATCTCAATAATGGCGAATTGATGAGATGCGTTGATGCCAAGTAAAGTTAATGGAACGCCAATATGGTTATTTAAATTTCCAAATGTTGCCAGCGTTTGGAATTTTTTAGCAAGCACTGCGTTGATTAATTCTTTTGATGTTGTTTTGCCATTGCTCCCAGTAATTCCTAAAAATGGAATGCTCAATTGTTTGCGATGATGATTGGCTAAGGCTTGTAAGGCTTTTAAAACATCATCTACTAATATATATTGTTCGTTAATTGCAAATTCGATTTGATCTACTACTGCATAGGCCGCGCCCGATGCTAAAGCTTGTGCAGCAAACTCGTTGCCATTAAAATTGGCTCCTTTTAAAGCAAAAAAAATACTGCCGGCTTTTACCGTTCGCGTGTCGGTTGCCACCGTCGGAAATTGGAGATACTTTTCGTAAATTAATTCGATGGATGCTTTCATTTTAATTGTTTAGCACAGTCCGCAAATCAAACTTAATAAAAAAAGCGATACAGCCATAGCCGTATCGCTTAAAATTTATTTTCCGAATTAATTAATTACCGGATTTCTTTTTAGCGTTGGTACGCTCTTGTTCTGTTAAGTATATTTTACGCAAACGCATAGAGACTGGAGTAATCTCTACATATTCGTCCCATTGAATATATTCCATTGCTTCCTCTAAAGAAAACTTGGTTGCTGGGGCAATGCGTGTTGCATCATCTTTACTGGTAGTTCGGAAGTTTGTTAATTGCTTTCCTTCAGTAATATTTACGGTCATGTCAGAATCACGGCTGTTTTCTCCGATAATCATTCCTTGGTAAACTTCTTCACCAGAATTTACGAAAAATCTTCCGCGATCTTGTAATTTATCGATACGGTAAGCCGTTGCCGAGCCTTTGTCCATCGAAATTAACACACCAGAAGATCTAGAAGGAATATCTCCCTTCCATGGCTCATAAGCCTTGAAACGATGTGCCATGATTGCCTCGCCTGCTGTTGCAGTTAAGACATTATTTCTTAATCCAATAATTCCTCTAGCAGGAATATCGAATTCTAAATGTTGTAAGTCGCCTTTAGGCTCCATCACTAATAGGTCGCCTTTTCTTTGGGTAACCAATTCAATTACTTTACCAGAAACTTCGGCAGGTACATCTACTATTAAGGTTTCGATAGGCTCGCATTTCTTACCATCAATTTCTTTGATAATTACTTGTGGCTGCCCAACTTGTAACTCATATCCTTCGCGTCTCATGGTTTCAATTAAAACCGATAAATGCAAAATACCACGTCCATAAACTAACAAAGAATCTGGAGAGGCTGTTTCTTCTACTCTTAAGGCTAAGTTTTTTTCCATCTCCTTCATCAATCGATCACGAAGGTGACGAGAGGTTACAAACTTTCCTTCTTTACCAAAAAATGGGGAGTTGTTAATCGTGAACAACATGTTCATGGTTGGCTCATCAATTTTAATAACTGCCAATGCCTCTGGATTTTCAAAATCTGAAATGGTATCTCCAATTTCAAATCCTTCAATTCCAACTACTGCGCAGATATCGCCATTGTGTACTTCCTCCACCTTCACTTTACCCAATCCAACAAATGTATATAGTTCTTTGATTCTCGACTTAACAATTTTACCATCTTTCTTCATTAAAGAAACTGGCATGTTTTCTTTGATAGTTCCACGCGCAACACGACCAATAGCAATCCTTCCAACAAAAGAAGAATAGTCTAGCGAGGTAATTTGCATTTGCAAAGTACCCGGATTATCTGGTGGCTCTGGAATAAACTCTAATACCGCATCTAATAAAGGCGTAATGTCTTCCGTTATTTGCTTGTAATCTGTGCTCATCCAACCTTGCTTAGAAGATCCGTATAGCGTTGGAAAATCCAATTGCTCTTCGGTAGCTTCTAGGTTAAAGAATAATTCAAATATAGATTCCTGCACTTCCTCTGGGCGGCAGTTTTCTTTGTCTACTTTATTAATAATTACAATTGGCTTTAAGCCTAAAGACAAGGCCTTTTGCGTCACAAATCTAGTTTGTGGCATAGCACCTTCAAATGCATCGACTAAAAGCAATACACCATCTGCCATTTTCAATACACGCTCTACTTCACCGCCAAAGTCGGCGTGACCCGGAGTGTCAATAATATTGATTTTATAGTCTTTGTATTGAACAGAGACGTTTTTAGATACGATGGTAATCCCTCTTTCACGCTCCAAATCGTTATTATCTAGAATAAGATCTCCCGTTTCTTGGTTATCTCTAAATAAATTGGTCTGATGTAAAATTTTATCTACCAGTGTTGTTTTCCCGTGATCGACATGGGCAATAATAGCGATATTTCTAACTTTTTGCATTATAATACTAGTTTTTAAGCCCGCAAAGGTACATTTAAAAAACTGAAATCTTTGGTATAAATTGAATTTGTGCCAAATTTAATACGGCGATAATATAACGCTGTTTAGGCTTTGATTGCATTGGCCAGAAAGGCGCGCAAAGGAGCAATGGCTTTATTGGCGGCTACAATTTCTTTAATTGCCTGCCCCGAACACAAAAGCTCATCGGATAAAGGTTTAATGCCAATAAAGCTTTTTAATTTCAAGAGCTCAATGGCTAGGTGGTCTTTTGGGTATTCTCTTGGTGCTGTTTTTAGTTTGTCTTCGATACTCAGCGAGCCAAATTGCTTTTTAAAAGCACTGGCCTGAATAATAGACTCAAATTCGGCTAAATTATAATCAATCTCTTGTCTTATTTTCTTTAAATCTTCGGATGAAGGTAAATAGTAGCCGCCAGCAACAAAAGATGCCCCAGGTTGAATATGAATAAAACATCCGGTTCCGCCAACCAGCTTGCCTTCACTAGCATAAGCAATGCCAAAATTTGTTTTGTAGGGCGCTTTGTTTTTAGAGAATCGAACGTCTCGGTAAATACGCATGACGCATTTAGCCGCAAGGAGATTTTTATAATTGGGGTCGAATACAGCTGATGCTTGAAATATTTTTTCTGCGAATGCGATCACATCTAATTTTGCGATTTCGTAAGTAGGCTTATGCAAAGCAAACCACTCGCGATTATTATTTTTTGCTAACGCTTTTAAAAACTGAAATGTACTATTTTGAAGCATCTTGTTTGTTGATCGCCGAATTGGTGTTTTCGATAAATATTTTATCAAATTTAGGCGCAAACATATGTAGTAGTAAAATTCTTGCGTACCTAAAATTAAGTCGGTAAGTTAAAATGATTCCTAAAATTATAGCAGACATATAAACCCACACATCTGGGTTGTGACCAAAAACATAAACAGCGATACCCAAGTTTACACTCAATGCAACATTAAAAGCATAGCCTACATACATGGCCCCCCAAAAAAATCCTATTTCTAATTCGAATCGTAAACCACAAACTGGGCAATACTCATTCATTTTATTGTAATTATTCCAACTGGTTGCAGGATCTGTAAACACATTACCAGTTCTACAGGTTGGACATTTGCATTTTAGAATGGAAGAGCGTTTAGTCGGAATGACTTTTTTGTCCATGAAGGTTATTGGTAGATTTGTTCGTCGTCTTGACTTGCTGCTTTTGCACGGTATTTTTTAAACCATAAAAAACCTAGGGTGCCCACAAATAAATAAGGCGCTGCTAGTAAATATAAAATGCCATCGTTTAATCCTTTCCCAACATTGTTTTGTCCGCTTTTTATCGAAGACTCCACTGCTGTTTTACACATTGGGCACTGAGCGGCAGCAAAATCTGCAGCAAACAAAAATGTAAATAGGCACAAAACAAAAAATAACTTTTTCATTTTAGAAAGTATAATAAGGTGAAATCATCAGGTAAACGATTACCCCGGTAATGGTTACATACAACCAAATAGGGAAAGTGAATCTTACTAATTTTCTGTGTTTTGGAACATCCATTTTTAATCCAGCGTTGAAACTAAATAAAATTAGCGGCAATACAATGGAAGCCAAAAATATATGACTAATAAGAATAACGTAGTAAATATACTTCATTGCGCCAGTTCCGCCGTAGCTGGTTTCTTTTACAAAATAGTGAAATAAGATATAAGACACTAGAAATAAAGAAGACAAACAAAAGGTGGCAATGTTAATTTTTTTGTGCAGTTCAATATTTTTGCGTTTGATTTGATATAAAGAAACTAATAGGAAAAGACTGCAAAGTCCATTGATCATTGCGTTTAGTGCAGGTAAAAAATATACAAAACTAGGCGTTTCAATTGTTACAGGTATAATTTTTCTGTTTAAAATTACTACCACAATAAAAACAAATACAGAAATTCCGTATACCAGTCTGGTTATTAATTTATCGTTCATTTTTTATTTTCTTTTTTTCGGTAAAATTTCTTCTTTCACTAACACTTTTATATCATCAATTAAAGAGTCGACTGTTTTAGCAGAGGTGCCATCGTAATATCCTCTAATTCTATTTTGATGATCCACTAAAACAAACATTTCGGTATGAATAAAATCATCGGGGCCGCCATCTCCTTGAAGCGCAGTTACTAAATAGCCGCGTCTGGCAAGATCATAAATTTCTTTTTTGGACCCAGTTAAAAAATGCCATTTGGTATTGATTGCGTGATGTGCTGCTGCATAAGTAGCCAAAGCAGCAACATTATCTATCTCGGGATTTACAGTAAAAGATAGTATTTGAATTTCGTCGATTGTTTGCACTCTTTTTTGCACGCGTTCCATTTGCGTTGACATTTTAGGGCAAATTGTTTTACAAGTAGTAAAGAAAAAATTAACGATTTTAATTTTGCCAGCTAAAACGCTATCGTTTACAGTTTGGTTTTGTTGATCCTGAAAATTAATACCTGTTACTCGGTGATAGATTGTATCTTCTCTCTCCTTACCTTTTACGATTGTTGTTTCGGTATACTTTTCGCCAAAAATTGGCAATGCCTTATAATGATTTGTTCCGGTTTTGAGCAAAAAATACCCAACAACCGGAACAAATAATACGATGAATAAAATAACTGTTTGTTTGGCTCCTGTGCTGTTCATATTACAATCGAATATGCATCCAAAAATTGCCTTCGTATAACATCCATATAATAAAGAAAATGATGAAAACTAATGGCACGATGATAGCATAAATTAAGCCTAGTTTTTCAAATTTCAAATGCATGAAATAGGCTACAATATAAAATGCTTTTAATAATGTGAGTCCGATATAAATAACATTAGCGATATTTTGTCCAAAAACGCCACGAGGAATTAACACCAAGGCAATAAAAAACTCAATTGCAGTTATTCCTAGTAAAACCCAAAATACTCCCCAAATTTTCTTTTTTGTCATTGAACCATGATCGTCATGGTGTTCAATATGTTGTTGATCTGCTGACATATGAATATGTATAAAAGATTAAAATTAAACCAAATAAAAGAAAGTAAACACAAACACCCACACTAAGTCTACAAAGTGCCAGTAAAGTCCAACCTTTTCAATCATATCGTAATGCCCTCGGCGTTCGTAAGTTCCACCTAATACATTAATCCATATAATAATATTTAAAACCACTCCAGAGAACACGTGGAATCCGTGAAAACCAGTTATGGTGAAAAATAAATTCGTGAAATTGGTAGACGCTACCGTACCGTCTTCGTTTAAGAAAGGATTTGCTCCCCACCATGCACCTTCGTGGTGTAAATGTGTCCATTCCCAAGCTTGACATCCTAAAAATGCAAAGCCACCAATAATTGTCCAGATCATCCATTTAGAAACTTCTGATTTTGCTTTACGATGACCCGCTTCAACAGCTAATACCATGGTTACAGAACTCATGATTAAGATAAAGGTCATGATACCAACGAAGACCAAAGGTGCGCCGCCATCTATGCCTGGAGCAGACTGGAAAACTTCGTCTGGATTTGGCCACGAAACACTACTGAAACGCAAAGCGCCATAAGCAATTAGTAAACCTGAAAAAGTAAAGGCATCTGAGAGGAGGAAAAACCACATCATCATTTTACCATACTCCACATTAAAGGGAGACCTTCCACCGTTCCATGGTGTTGATTTAATCTCGTCGATTTCTGAAGTGTTTGTTGTCATTGGTATTAAAAACTATCTATTTATTAATAAAAACACAAACAAATATATCCACAAAATGTCAATAAAGTGCCAAAAAATGGTGCTTATTTCCATACGGAATATATTTTTTGTTTGATTGATTTTGCTGAAAATGCCAGTTAATGCAAATAATAAAAGCAAGATGCCGGCTATAATATGAAATGCGTGAAATCCAGAGATGACATATAAAAAAGATTCTGCAGGGTTACCAGCAAAATAAATACCATTTGCTACCAATTGTTTCCAAGCAAAATATTGACCAAGTAAAAACCCAAGCCCTAAAATGATGGTAATAACTAAATAGTTTTTTTGTTTAGTTAACTCCCCTTTTCTTGCACTCCTTAATGACAAATGCAAAGTAATGCTGCTTAATAAAATAAGTACCGTAGTATAATAAAATGCTTCTGGTAAATCAAAAATCTTCCAGTTGCCTTCTGCTTTTCTTACAATGTATGCACTAGTTAAGCCAGCAAAACACATTAAAGAACTGAGCACAAATAACCAGGTGACAAACTTTTTTGGTTGGCTGTTAAACGCTGCGTTAGGAGTTGTATTTTCTGCTATCATTGCTTATAATTTATCGATCAATAAAATAATTTGCACTACAGGTAAATAAATAAATGAACCAAACATTAATTCACGTGCAGCTTTTACCGAACACTCTTTGTATAATTTCACCGATTGCATAAAAAATGCAATTCCGGCTAAAATAGAAATAATGCCTAAAGTAGTACCCGCCATTCCAAATTTTATAGGCAATAAACTAACCGGAATTAATACAAGTGTGAATAACATAATTTGCAATGCACTGCTTTTTCCTCTGCCTTCTTTTGATGGTAATAAAAATATATTTGCTCTTCTATAATCTTCGTCTAACACCCAAGCAATTGCCCAAAAATGTGGAAATTGCCATATAAATTGTATGGCGAACATAATGCCTGGTTCAAAACCAAATTGATTGGTATAAGCTACATAGCCCAATAGCGGCGGCATTGCACCTGCAATGGCGCCTACAAAAACGGCAAAAGATGATTTAAGTTTTAAAGGTGTATAAATAAACGCATAAGAAATAATAGAAAATAAGCCTAATATTCCGGTGATTAAATTAAAGTAATAAGTTAAAATAAATATGCCTGCAACGCCTATGATTATTGCAAATGTGAGCGCTTCGGCTGTACTTAATTTATAAGTTGGCATCGGTCTATTTTGCGTACGATGCATTAATTTATCAGTATCTTTTTCGATAATTTGATTCAGGCTATTCGCAGAACCCGTTGTTAATATTCCACCCAATATCATCAATAATAATTCCGTCCATTTCAATTGCCCTTTTGCAGCATAGGCAAAAGTAATAGCAGCAGAAAACACAACGAGCAAAGTAAGTCTCAATTTAATTAATTGAACATAACTGCCAATTCTAGCTTTCATTTGTAAGGGTTCGATATTGATTTCTTTTGTGATCATTTAAATTATTATAGCCATAGAAATACTTTTTCTATAGTTTGCTAATAGTGCTAATTGTAACACCCACGCACCAATTAATAAACTTGCAAATAATAAATGCAAGGTTTGCATAGCAGGGGGCAAATTAAAATAAGCTAGCACAATGCCTGTAATTATTTGTATAGCCATAATAATTATAACAACCATTACATAGCTTATTAATCTTTTAATTTCTTTAAAATGTTCGAGGATATAACCCGAACAAATTATGGTAGCTAAAGTGAGCAATAAGGAAAAGCCTTTATGAATATTAAAAACCTCTCCACTTAATGCAACCCAAGAGCCTCTGTTGGTTTGATTCCAAAATGCAGCTTGTTGGTCTACACTTTCTCTCAACTCTGTACCAAATATTATTTGAACTGTACACAAGGCTAAACATAACCAAGTAAACATTTCCGCATTTCTTAATTTCTTTGCAGATAACTTTAAATCTGGCAAATTTTTATATTTCACGTTTTGGTAAGCCAGTATGACGAGTCCAATGATGACTAGTGCCAACAACATATGAACAGTGATTACCCAACTGGTTAAATTTGTCGACACTACCCAAGAACCAATCCATGCTTGCAAGACAACTAATATTAAAGAAACCACACACATGGCAAATACGCTGCGGTTGTGTTTCCTTATGGCAAATGCAGCTAGGGTCATTGCGAGCATAAACACACCAGTAAGTGCACCTATCAAACGATTCACATATTCTGTATAAGTGTTCCAAACATTAAATTGTTCGGACTTTAAAACAGATTGGTCTTTTAAAATTCTATCTGCTTGTGCAGCAAATCCAATTTTATTTAACAGGTTAGCAAAACGATTGTTTTTTTCAATCCTTTTATTGACGTATGCTTGCTCGTAGTTTGCAGGAAGTTGCGAAACGCTTGTTGGTGGCACCAATTGGTCAAAGCATTTTGGCCAATCTGGGCAACCCATTCCTGAGCCGGTACTTCTTACTACTCCACCAGCAAGAATCAAAAGAAACAAAGAACAAATTGTATAAAAGGTAATCTTTAAAAACCTTTTTTCTTTTGATGAATACTCCGAAATTTTTGCGGCATTATCCATACTTTTTTTAATTATTAATGACTCTCTTTTGAACCGTGATGTGTTCC
>Ga0102864_1000360_pt1 | contig 11435 bp, 20 predicted proteins | sample Colrivmet1449B02_FD_84976 | JGI IMG/M metagenome (GOLD analysis project Ga0102864, IMG submission 84976) | Estuarine microbial communities from the Columbia River estuary - metaG 1449B-02 | ecosystem: Environmental > Aquatic > Marine > Intertidal zone > Estuary | place: USA: Columbia River...
GTATATGATATATTGAAAACTGCTGGTGGTTGGTTAATGACAGTTATGAGTGGACCACTTGGTCTTGCTTCAAGCATTGCTGCTCTCATATTAACACCATTTGCATTATCATCAATCGAAAAAGATAAGATAGATAAAGACCCTTATGCAAAAGAATATGATAACAATGCTTATGCTCTAAGTGTAAGAAGTAAACTTGAGGGTGGTAATCTTACAGAAGGACAAGCAGCTGCACAAATACAACAAAAAGCACTTAAACAAGTACCAAGAAGAACTGTTGAGGATTTTATTAAATCTGATTTAACAGATAAGGAATTGATACAAGAATTAGGTGCCGATAGAGAAGGCCTGAAAAACTGGTTGGCTGAAAATCCTGAAAAAGCAATGTATCAGGTACCAATGGCTGGTATGCAAACTCAACAATCCAAAACACCGCCAGCACCTGCATCTTCACCTGCTGGAGAAACCGGTGGTGCACCAACAGCAACTCCTATGACACCTGAGAGTGGTGGTGGAACTATGCCTTTGTCTGCACCCTCCGCATCTATGGCGACACCGGAGACTGTTCCAAACATGGGCCAACAACTGGCTTCTGTTATGGGTCAGAATACCGATATGAAATTGGCTGATTTTGCCGGACCACTAGAATCTGTGGTTAACAATCTAAACTCACTCAATAAATCCACAACAACAGGCAAATCAGCATTACCCGCTGTTCGTAATCTGGAAGATACCTTCCAAAGAATGATTATGAATTCAACACGGGTAGTATAAACAAAAAACCCCGCACTAGGCGGGGTCTAAACTTTTATTAAAAGAGTTTAATCTTCTTCGGCCAACTTGCTGAAGTATGCCATATCATCGTCATCTGTGCCAACAAGATCAACTGGTGCCTTTTTAGGTGCAGCCTTTGCTTGTTCCACAGTTGTGCGAGCTCTTGGACCACCATCTTCATCAATACTGGTTGTGATACCAAGTACTTTGTCGAGGCGAGTCTTCAAAGAATCATATGGTTTGAATTCTTTGTCAGCAACCAACTCCAATAATGAAGCTTGTGACTTCCAAATCTTTTCAAGTGCGTCATCATCATTCAACAATGGTGATGCAGATTCGAATTCAGACTTATCATAGTTTTGATAGCCTTCAACTTTACGAATCTTCAATTTGAAGTTAGCACCAGTCCACATATCAAATGGGTTGATTGCTGTTTCATCTTCAAACGCAGGGTTCATTGCCTCAGTAATCTTATCAAAGATTTTCTTACCGAACTTGAACAATTTAACTTGCCCTTCGTTCTCAGGATGCTTTGGATCACTTACGATGTACACGTTAGCAATGTAATTGAGTTTACGCTTTTGTTTGCGTACAATCTCTTTGTTGGCTTCTACACCAGAATTCCACAAACGATTGTTGTGTTCACACACGGGACATTGCTGATTCTTGGTTGTCAAGCAGTTGTCAATAAGCCAACCACCAGGACCTTGAAAGCCATGTGAGAAGATTTTGACCCATGGAAGGCCATCATCACCGTCTTGTGGAGATGCAGGAAGAAAACGGATAGTTGCCATGCCGTTACCTGCTTTGTCAACCTCTGGTCGCCAGAAGTTTTCTTTGTCAGATGCACCTTCAGTTGATGCATTGAGTTGTTCAATCGCCTTGGTTAGCTTGTCCAAATTACCAGACGATTTTTTAAGTTTAGAGAAATCTACCATAATTTACCTTTCGTATTAACGGAGTATAGTGTATAAACGGATTATCCACATGATGCATTATATAACATTATTTAGGCGTTGTCAAAAGTAAAGTTTCAACATTGCCAAGGTGTTAGGCACATCCCTATGCCAGATTGCATGACCACCTGCTATACGCCAATCAGTAATGACACTTTCGGTATCATCAATGATGAGGGTGTCCTCTCTGGCATATTCTTTCTTTAGTTGTTTACCCGGTACAAAATTACGTTTGAATGTAATTCCGTGGGAGTTCAACCAAATCTCTTTTTGTTTTGAAATGTTTTCGTGACTGTCTTGTCGAGCAGTCGATGAAAGTATCTCTGTCGGCACTGGTGCATTTCGTAAAAACTCCAGTAATTCACTAGCGTGTGGCATCATTTCAAGTGTTTCAAAGTTTTGCCCATGAATGAATTGATTGAACAGATTAAATTGTTTTTTGTCCCGAATTTGGTCTGGACTCTCATTGAATAGTTTTTTGTAACGGGCAACAAAGTCGCATATTACACCATCCATGTCCAGGTAGATGCAAGAAATTTTTAGTTTACTCATATTATTTCCAATGAAATGGGCACTTGGCCTGTTTTTTCTCGGCTGTAGTTTTCTTAGCTCTCATCATTTTAGTTAGACCATTATGAAAGAAATATTTAAATGGTTTGATTTTGACTTTCTTAACATCATCAACCACTTCATACCTCAATTCAACATCCTCATCAGTTAGTGGTATAAATTTTGCAAGTGGACTACCAGCCCTAATCATTATTTCTTTGTTACCTTGGTTCTTATTGACCATCAAAAAAACATTTGTGGTTGTCTGATTATAGAAGTCTGTGATACCAGGTGTAATTGAATAACAATCTGAATTGACAGCAAAAACATTTTGAGTCATAAGAAACTTAATGTCTCTATTGCAAGTAAATTCCCATGGAGATTCCATTTTAAATATGTGGTATAAATCCAATGCTCCCGCAGATTGTTCATCTTCATGGTAAGCAATTCGGTTATCAGCCGAAGCAATGGCTCGAGCATTACCATCATGCATTACAATTGAATATTCTGCCCACATGGGTACAATAAAACCATAATTATTAAAATTATTGATGCCATAACAAGAACGTATTGTTGATTGCTTTTCTGGAGCATTGTCAACAAACGGACTATTTCTTTTGTCTAGTTTTTGAAACTTTGATTCTAATGTTTTGTAATAAGGAGGATAATTTTTATTGGATTCAACAACTGGAAACATCTCCAACAATGTTGGATCATCCGTGTATGCTGTCAATACTATTTTTTCTTTTTTAAACAGAAACATGTTCTTTCAAACTTTCTTTCAAAATCAATTTCAATTTATCTTTATCAAATTCAATGAACGGTGTGTACTTTTCAATTCTTCTTTTCCATGATGGCCAAACAACATCATCTGTTATTTTTTTAGACCACATAGGCAAGAAATTCATAATGTTATTAAGTATACACACCGTTTCAAAATTTATGGTACTGTAAGTCAACTCTTTTAAGAGTAACGGATACTGACCATCTTCTACCACCAACATTTCATTTGGTGATTGTGTTGCGTTGAGAAGACCTATTATATCTTGTTCGAATCTATAAGTCAAGCTCTGATTTCTTTTTTGCCATTGTTTATATGTTTCTTCACCTTCCAGATTGGCAATCTCACCAATCCAGTTGGATTCGGTAACGAGGAAGTTAGCCACATAAAAGTTCTTTAAGTCTTCCAGTTTGTATTTACGGGATAACTTATAGAATGTATACTTATCTTTCCTGATGGCAAAGTTATCTCTGGTAACGTTGGTCTTACCGTGATACTTAAAATAATCGTAGCTATCAGTAATAAAATGAAGTTTGATGGCATTATATAAAGCAAAGGCCGAGAAACCCGAACCTTCTTCAAGCGAGAAAATCATAACGGCAAAGAGGCACTTCTTTTCAATAGGTTTAATTCTTGGGCTTCTTCACGAATCTTGGCCTTCAAAGCATTGGAGACCAATAATGATGCAACATCAACCTCCATACCTGTCTGTTCACAATGGTGAATGATAGCATCCATATGTGTGCTTCCCAAGGTGTATGACAATTTGGAAATCATTTCACTAAAATCATTAATTTCTGTTTTCGTAGGCACGATTATCCTTTGGTATAAAAAATGTGGTTGCCAATCTTCTTCACAACTCTGATATTGGTCCAACCGGGGTTAACATAGACTGCATGGTAGAACATTGCCTTGGTTTTGGCAAGCTCTCTGTGCAATACTGATTCTGTTAATGCCCTTTTAGCAATGTACAGGCATTCTTCCCATGCATATGAATCTTTAACTGGATTAACATTCTCGCAAGTCCATGAGAATTGGCAGGTTGAACCAGTTTTCTGGTAAACAACACCGCAAAAATCGGATGGATATCTCTTGCTGTTTGCACGATTGATTGTGACCTGTGCAACGGCCAATTTTCCTTCATGTGATTCTTTTGCTGCTTCGTAGTAAATGTTTTTAGCAATACAAAGAACCTGTTTATTAATATCTGCACCAACTTGTTCCTTAACTGAAGGTTCATATTGCTTGGCAGAAATGGGTATACATAACGAGGTAAATACAATCAATAAAGTTTTTGACAACTTCATTTGTTCTCCTTGTGTGTGTTTGGGGTTAGACCCCAACCCTCAAGACGATTTCTTGGTAACTTTTGGAAGTTCCATAGGAATGTTAGACACGAAACCATTCAAGGTTTGAGCCTTGCTGATAATTTCTGTTTCTGAGGGAGTTTGTGGTAAAGCCGGATGTAAAGGTGGTGTTTCACCTTTGGCTTTTGCGCTTTCACATTGTACGTGCCATTCAGATTGAATTCGGTCACGTTGAGCATTATATTCATCATATAACATATCTCTTGCCATTTTTAAAAGCTCAAGACGTATTTCAAAGGGTGTCATTGACATGGTTTTCTCCTGTGTGTAAAGTGTGTGGGGGTTTTTATTGGGAACCCATAACCCATTGTCTATTTAGAAGCCTACGGATACTGTAAGTCCTACTGCACGTTCCTGAATGTCTTGGTAGCTTTGGCTAACACCCAAACCAACAGATACTTTGCTGATAACTGGCATGTCGTAACTAGCAAATACTACGGATTGTTTTGGATTTGCGCTATCCCAATTTACACGGGTCTTAGCACCAGCCATGGCATAACCAGGACCAACCTTAACACCAGCGTTTGCGCCAACTAAACCATACTCATATGGCTTTGCACCAGCACCACCATTATCGAAACCAACACCAACGAATGGGCTGATACCGAAAACTGTCTTACCTGCGGTAAGTTCCAAGCTATTGAACATAGATTGGTTGTCATTGGTACGTGCATTACGATTTTGTAATCCAAGATTGAAACCACCCAATGAGGTACCAGCACGGACATATTGTGCGATACTTTGTTTGTTACTTACTCGGTCGGTAACTTGGTCAACACCATACGAAACAAAACCACCGGCCTGTGCGGCTGCGGCGACTGCAATTAAACTTGCGATTGCGATTTTCTTCAAAATAAAACTCCTTAGTTAATAAAATAGTTGGTTATTCTGTTACGAGGAAACCAACCGAAACCCTAGTCTGCGTTTAGGCAGCCAATGCGAAACGTGAGTCGTTTGCGGTTACTTTGATTTAGTTTTAACATCTTCTCTGATGAGCTGTCCACTCTGTTACTCTTTGCCCTGTCGAATCTAGGTCAGGCCCATCAAATGGTATTTAAGGAAATAAATCTACACCCTAATTCTTCAATAAAATTTTTAGCCTCAAGTTTGGTCTTAAAAATTTTAAAAAAAGATAACGGAGATTCATCAAAACTAAAATTTACTTTATACATTATTCAATCCTTAAAAAACATTTGGTGGACCTGGGGGGATTCGCACCCCCGTCCAGAACACTTTTCTCTTTGCTTCATACAACCATAACTTCACATTATATCACTATTATTTATTATGTCAAGTGTTTTTGTGGTAATAATCAATAGCTTTTACAAGTCCTTCAATGTGATCCTGTGTTTTTTCTTTGAATATCAATGGTGTTGAATCTTGCACCGCCATAATGATAACCAATTCATCAATAGGTTGACCAATCAATTCCTCATACATCAATGCATATGCAGTACATTGCCAAAAGTAATCTAAAATTGATTCTCTGTCTTTGGCCTTCTTTGAAGTCTTGAAATCAATAACTGATAACTTACCTTCATATTCACCAATACAGTCCACACGACCAGCCAAACCAAGTTGTGATGACCATAGACCAACCTCTTGGTAGTGTATGTTATTTATCTTGTTTAGGTATGGTTTGATTGATATGAACATTTCTTTTGCATCAGGCATCACAACACCTGGTGGTTTAGGTTCATTGTTCAAATAGTATTCACACAAGCTGTGCATATTGGTGCCACGGGTCGTTGCTTGTTTGGATATCTTGTTAGCAACTTCTTCACCAACTCTGCGGCGCCACTCCATGATGGCCTGTTTCTTTTGAGCACCCACCACCGTGGTCACCGATGGTAATTTCTTACCTTCTGGTGTGACATAATATCTTTTCCCGTCAGAAAAAGTTTGAGATTCAATTTTTGGAATCTCTTTTGGTGGGCAATAATTAAACATATCAATAACCTAGTTGTTCACATGCTACAATCCATTGTTTCACTAAGCTACTACGGACAATATCATCTGGTGTAAAATAAATCTCCTGGAAAGATGGCATCTTCCGAGCCACTTCTAAGAAACTATGAAAAGCTGTTTGGTCTTTATTACTCTTAATTAGGTCAGTTTGTTTGAAGTCACCTGAAAATATAATCTTAGACCTGTGGCCAACCCTAGTAATAATTGTGTTAACTTCCGACCAATTCAAATTTTGATTTTCATCAACTAGAATAATAGCATCATCAATAGAAATACCACGAATGGCAGTAGTGGATATGAATCGAACATGCCCTTGTTCTTTTAATCTATCCCACGCATCGTTTCTACCAAACAATGTGGCAGAAATTTCTTTGTATGGCAATTCATAGATTTCTTGTTTTTCGTTCAAGTCACCTGGTAAAAAACCAACATCACGCAATTGAACAAGTGATCGTACAACCACCACTTGTTTGAAAGAATTGGATTTATCCAATACTTCTTCTAGTGCTTTATATAGTGCCAAAAAAGTTTTGCCTACCCCAGGACTACCGAATAGTCCCATGAAGTAGGCACCGCCTTTATACATTTCAAAGAATAGTCTTTGATTCTCTGTTAGTGGTTCAAATGTCTTTAGATGATCTGGTTTAATTTTCAATGAATTTGTTGATACTGGTTGATGCCTTGTTTTATTTTCATCATCCTGCAATTGCTCCGCTGCATATCTGGCTGTCGTTTTTTTTGTAACCATCATTTCTCCCTTGGACTAGTGCTGAAACTTTTTTGGAGTTATCGGATTCTTTTTTCTTCCGAGTTTTATTCAAATTTTTTGACTGAGAATTTTCCTCAGTTTTCTTTTTAGGTAGAAATAGAGCGGGGATTTGAGGCATTACCATTCCCTCTGCATCTTAGTTTTATGACCACCCATTGTATTTCCTGGAATGGTTTCCTTCATACGATTGATGACATACTTTTCAAATGCGGAGTCGGCCTTACCAATTCCTGGTGTGTCCATACGCATACCATCCCCAAAGCCAGGCAGGCTTTCGGGACCAAAGTATCGTTCTAGGTGGGTGTTGTTTAGTTTAAACTCATCATACTCTGCAAGGCGCATTGTATGTTCTTCAATCTCATTTGTGTTTTTATTCAGAAATGTATAAATCATGTAGTTTGAAACCAGTTTGGAACAGGTCGTGAGTTAATCTTACCTTGCCATGAGGCTAGGTGCTGTTTATTATTTATATAGTAATTCTTGTAAGATGCCATAGAATCACCGGCAATCTTTACTTCATCTGGCATGGCTGGTGTAGGACCTGTAAAATTACCTTTCGGTATATTATTTGGTATCATTGCAAGGTCAGGTACCAATCTGGCACAAGCATGGGTTTTACCATAACGATAAGTAAACTCTTTGAGAAGTTCGCACCACAAATTATACAGCCACAAATAGTTTTTGTCTGATTGACGGCACCATATTGCAGATGGATGATTCATCATAGTGGGTTTCATAAGGCGAGTTTCACGGCTATCGGGCAATTGCCATGCTTTGATCGATCTGTTGTTTACTGATAGTCTACGGTATTCTTTGCCATCTAGTACACGATGGGATGTACAGAGTAGTTGTGCATACTCAATAACCATTTTGCAAACGTGTTTATCAACGTGCATTTCTGCACAAACTTTTGGATCGTTGTCGAGATAAAAAATATTCATGTTAACATTCTTATAAGGCCAAAGGTATCAATAGATGTGAGCAAGATGTAGTTAGCCAACATGCCAAAAGATTTCCTAGACCAAGCAGCCCAAGCATACAAGGCACAACCAGCAATCCAAACAGGATAGAGAGCGAGAAGCGGAGGGTTTGGGACTGTGAGTGCCATAGTGACAGCGCAACCAATGCTGATAGCCCAAGCAAGCAACTCAATAGCAAACCGAATTCGGTTAGACTTAAAATCATCTCTAATCCATTCAAAGGTTGGTCTAAACAACTCTATCATTAACAACGTCCATCATCATCATTTGGATCATCTTGGAATGTTTTTCGAACCAATTCAATTGTGTTAGTATCAGTATCATTAACAATTTCAAGTTGGCCATCAATATAAAAACCAAGGCCATGCAAAAAATCCTGAAATTCAGAAAGTATTGCTTCAAGACCTTCGGCTTCAAATTCCATAGTCAGTTTTGAACCACGAGCAGTATTCATAATAGTATACTGTGGAGTTTCATGTTCTGCTTTGAATGTAAACTTCATAGTTTAGGAATTTCCAATTCTTCTGAGTTGGACTTTTTGCTTGCTTTGGTTGGGAATCGTTTTGCAATATCTTCCGCTGTAACCGTCTGCATAGCAAACTGTTTGAATTCATTATAACTGTTAGAAACCTTCAAAGCATTTTTAGAATTCATGCCTGCACCATCTAAGGTAAACAATGCACAACCGCCTGCGGCCAATGGTGCAATTTCAATAATGTGATCCAAGTTAATAATAACTGGACAACCTTTTTCAATAGAATTAACTTCAACAAATAAACTCATACTAACTCCTTATTTTTTATCACAATCAACGACACGAATCAAATACATGGTAACATCGGTATCTGGCCTTACAAAAAAACATTCACCTTTGATTGACCAAACAAGATGGTTTTGTATACCATCTTTAAATTCTTTCAATGGCTCAGGTGGTTTACTTTTTGATGTTGCACTCATATATATGACGCAAAGCAAAGCAGCAATACCTAATAAAGTGAAACCCCATTCTTTAATAAATTCCCAAATTTTACGCATAAATTTTCCAAACAGCAACAGAAGCAATAGAACCAAAAAGTAAAGTGAAGAATGTATAAAAAACAAGTGACTCACACCTATCTTTATAGTATTCAATTTCCCGTTTCACCATATCACGTTGAGCAACCAGTGTAACTGGTACATCATTGTCGTGATGCCTTGAACCACCCATCATTAGAATGGTCTTTTCAATTTCTTCTAAACGGCGAATTGCCGAAACATAATGTATAACTGATAACATATTACCAATGCCTTATAACGCTTGCCACAATGAAAATGTTTGTGGTGATGTATGATAACACAATTAGAGTTCTAAGGCAAGCGATAATGTTTGCCTCACGGTCGGTGGATCCTGCCTTCTCACCCAAGGCTTTTGCCCACAGTCTCCACATCACTCAATGAAGCCTTCTTCCGTCTGCGGAGGTGTTCTAGGTTCTGCATCCGATTGACGGTACTCATAGATTGGACTGTCTGGTGGCATGTAGGGGAAAACCACAGGCAATCTACAACCATAGTTGGAATAGTATGATTTGTGTGCCTTGCCATTTTCATCACGGTACCATTCCCAGAATACTTTGCCATTAATGTCATAACATTCACCATCTGGATTTTTGAAAACTGATGAACATCTTTTGTTTTGGTAACGAGGTGAATCACCATAATCACTTATATCGTTCCATTCACTATCTTCACCTGTTAATGGTGTTAATGGTTTAAAGTCCAACAATTTAGTCAGAAGGCCTATTGCATAACTGCCCGAAAATCCAGAATGACTTTCTTCAGCAAACACCTTGACCATTTTTAGAATGTGCTCACGCATCATTCCGTTGTATTCATCTTCGTTGGTTAGACCAATGCGGTCCATTTCATATTCTGCATAAGATATTAATCCACTCATAATTAATCCCACAATCCTTGATAGTATTTGCCAAACAAACGGAATCCGTTGGCCATTCTTTCTTCAACTTTCTTGATACCATCATAATCACATACGTAGGTATCATTTGGGCCACGCCTCATTTCGGTGTACTTGTGTTCACCTTTAGGCACTTCGTTGCCCTTAACATCCACAGGCACCCACAGTAAATCATGTTCACCTGAACGGTATGCATCTTGCCAAGAATCATCTACCTTGTGTTCAAATGCAAAAATGATTTCGTCAAGAACATACACCCAACGCTTGTGGTGATTAAGATCGGTGTCCCATTCGTTTTCTTTAGGCCAACAAGCCCAAGACTTCAATTCAGTTGGAACATCTTCATCATCTACAAACGGGCTACCGTGTTGAGTTGCTTTCAACTGCTTCAACATAGGAAGAATGATGTAGGACAATGTGTGATCCATACTCCAAGTGTCCCACTTATCAATCTTCACATAATTGATTTGAGGATGCACAAAATCCAATACTGATTGAATTGCACGGCTGATAGGTGCCAAACGGTCAGACCACTTTTCAACCCATTCAGGATGTTCAACATACTTGTAATTGCGTTCTTCTTCAAGTGAACGAATAACAGTTTTATCTCGGCTACACTTAGACCATTCAGTCCAAAAGAACATATAGTCTAAGATGGTGTATGGGCTAATCCAGTGGTTGCGGTAGTTTGATGTGTAAATCTTCATTTTGGAACTTTTAACATTTCTTCTATTGTAAAGGATTTTTGCATGTATGGCGAGACATTTTTGAGTACCGATTTGGCCATATCACCATACCTACGTGGCAAATGGTTTACCTTAAAGTCACAACCGTTTACCTGTTTGAATTTGTCAACGATTTGTTGTACAGTGTGGCCTGTGCCAGTGCCTAAGTTCTCCACCAATAGATTGGATGGTCTTTGGACTGCCATTTTGATAGCATTACACACTTCAAGTACATGAACATAATCACGCTCGGCGGTACCATCAACTGTATCATAATCATTCCCGTAAAGATTGAACTCACCTGTTTCCCTTGCTTTTATTAAATTATAAAACAAACCATCCCAATTGGTTGGGTTGAAACCAGCACTACCAGTTACATTGTAGAAACGAAAGATAGTATAGTCTTTCTTGTTCATTATACAATATTGGCGAATGAGTGCTTCAACATTTGCTTTCGACAAAGCATATGGGCTGCAAGGATTTTCTGCGGCACCAGTAGATGCAAAAATGAAATTATCAAAGCTAATGTTTTCCAGTACCTTTAAAGTACCTGTAACATTGGTTTTATAGTATTCCATTGGTGCAATCATAGATTGTCCAACGTTGACCAATGCA
>Ga0102864_1000379_pt1 | contig 11176 bp, 10 predicted proteins | sample Colrivmet1449B02_FD_84976 | JGI IMG/M metagenome (GOLD analysis project Ga0102864, IMG submission 84976) | Estuarine microbial communities from the Columbia River estuary - metaG 1449B-02 | ecosystem: Environmental > Aquatic > Marine > Intertidal zone > Estuary | place: USA: Columbia River...
AAAATTATTAACCTAATGAAAGAAAAAGGAATGAATGATGTGCTACTAACCGGTGGCGGAATTATTCCAGAACCCGACATGGAAAAATTGACTCAGATGGGCGTAGGGCAACTGTTTGCGCCTGGCACAGCCACTTCTAATATTGTTACTTATATTACCCAATGGGTGTCGGCTAATAGAAATTTCTAATGAAAAAAATCTGCACATTGATTTTATTTTTAATTTCAATCCATGCCAATGCGCAAATTGCAAGCACTGGTTATAAGATTTATAGTTGGGGCTCTAATAAAAATACGATTCCGGTATTAGCCAAATGCAGTCAAACCAATGCGGGTGATCAATTCAGTAATTGCGAAATCAATAATAAAGACTCTATTTTTTATGCTGGCTTTCATTATAATTATTGCAATTTTCGTTTTTATAAAGAAGCATTGGTAGAAGTGCATTTCGATTTAAGGTTTAAAGAGTTAGGAAATGTCGTTGCTAAGTTGAGCACAGATTTTGGGTCACCTAAAATTTTAGAAAATGCTACTACAAAAGCCGATACAATTTCGACCACAATAGGCTACGAATGGATCGTTGGAGATACGCGGGTTTTAATTATTAACAAAGGAACTACGAGCCCAGTGTGGTGCATCCTGAGCTCACAATCTCAAAAAAAATCATACAGAAAAAAAGTAATTGATATAGAAAAAATAATCTTTAACTAATGCCTTACGAAAACATTTTAACCGAGCATAAAAATGCAACATTGCATATTACTATTAATCGTGCAAGTAAATTAAATGCATTAAATAAAGCAACCTTATCTGAATTAAACGCAGCGTTTCAAGCAGCATTTGCAGATGAAGAAGTACGCGCAATTATTTTAACTGGCGATGGCGCAAAGGCATTTGTTGCCGGTGCAGATATTGCGGAGTTTGCAGATTTCTCTGTTGCGCAAGGTGCTGCATTAAGTAGCGAAGGCCATGCGCAGGTTTTTAATTTAATCGAAAATAGTCCGAAACCTGTTATTGCGGCCATCAATGGTTTTGCATTGGGAGGCGGTTTAGAATTAGCTATGGCCTGTCATATTCGTGTGGCTTCCGAAACTGCAAAAATGGGATTACCAGAAGTAGGCTTAGGGGTAATACCTGGTTATGGCGGCACACAACGATTAGCGCAATTAATTGGCAAAGGCAGAGCAATGGAAATGATTGTTACCGCCGATGTAATCAATGCAGCAGAAGCATATAGAATAGGATTGGTGAATCATGTAGTAGCGCCAGAAAATTTATTAGCAAAATGCGAAGAGATTGTTTCGAAAATTATTACCAAATCTCCGGTTGCAATTAGTTACGCCATTAAATCTGTGAACGCTGGTTTCGAAGAAGGCCAGAACGGTTATGCAAGCGAAATCGAAAACTTTGGCGCTTGTTTTGGAACAAAAGATTTTAAAGAAGGTACGACTGCGTTTTTAGAAAAAAGAAAAGCGAATTTTTCTGGCAATTAATTTTTGCTTAAAAAATCTGCATAAGCCAATTGAATGCCTTCGGCTAATTCGGTTTGGTATTTCCATCCTAATGCGCTCAGTTTACTTACGTCCATTAATTTTCTTGGCGTGCCATCTGGCTTTGTGGTATCAAATTTTATTTCTCCATCAAAACCAATTATTTGTTTAATAAGCAATGCTAAATCTTTAATGCTGATATCGTGACCTACACCCACATTTAAAAATTCCGCACCATCATAATTTTGCATCAAGAAATAACAAGCATCGGCTAAATCGTCTGCAAATAAGAACTCTCTAAGGGGTGTGCCTGTTCCCCATATCTCAACATGCGAAGCATTACTGGATTTCGCTTCGTGAAATTTCCTAATTAAAGCAGGCAACACATGTGAATTTTGCGGATGGTAATTATCGTTGTAGCCATATAGATTTGTTGGCATAACAGCAATAAAATTGCAACCATATTGACTTCTATAAGCTTCGCACATTTTAATGCCTGCAATTTTTGCAATAGCATAAGGTTCATTCGTGTATTCTAATAATCCCGTTAACAAGCTTTCTTCTTTTAAAGGTTGCGGTGCTAATTTTGGATAGATGCAAGAAGAGCCTAAGAATAAAAGTTTGCTAACTTGATGAATATGGGAAGCATGAATAATATTATTTTGTATGGCAAGGTTTTCGTATAAGAAGTCTGCGCGGTGAGTATTATTGGCTACAATTCCACCAACTTTTGCAGCAGCTAAAAAAACGTATGCTGGTTTTTCTTTTTCAAAAAACTGCATAACATCCGATTGATTTCTTAAGTCTAATTCGGCCGAAGTTTTACAAATAATATTTTGAAAACCAGCAGCTGTTAATTTTCTTAAAATGGCAGAACCAACCATGCCTCTGTGGCCTGCAATATATATTTTCGAATCTTTGTTCATGCGTAATACGAATTCCTATTAATTTCAAAAATACATTTATCTTCTCATAAATTATAACATTAATCCTTTATAGCTAATTATAAAATGCAATATTTTTACAACCTTTGCTAAAATTATAAACCAATTGGGAAAAGATAAATTAAAACGCTTTAATGAAATCGCAACTTTTGCGAATGTATTTGAAATAGAGCCCGTACATAAAGGATTTTGGGGTGCAAACTACTTTAAGAATACTCACCCTATTGTATTAGAATTAGGTTGCGGAAGAGGCGAGTACACCGTAAATTTGGCCGAAAAGTATCCCAATAAAAACTTCATTGGCATAGATATAAAAGGGGCAAGGATTTGGCGAGGAGCAAAAACTGCAATTGAAAACAACCTACATAATGTGGCATTTCTGAGAATTGAAATTGAAAGTATTTTAGACCATTTTTCAGCAGCAGAAATTTCAGAAATATGGATTACTTTTCCAGATCCTCAACCTCAAATTAGTCGAGAAAGAAAAAGACTCACTTCTGTTCGATTCTTAAACTACTATCAAAACATACTTAAGCCTAATGGAATTGTACATCTTAAAACAGATAGCGATGCCTTGTATGATTTTACTCATAGCTTAGTACAAGATAAGCCAATTCAAGTTCTGGCCGCTACTACCGATTTATATAATGATGAAATGCTAGATGAATTACTGCAAATCCAAACCACTTACGAAAAAAAATATTTAGCAGTTGGTAAAAATATTAATTATTTAAAATTTAGTTTTGAATAAATCGAAAAATAATTTTTTTGAGCAGGTATATGCGGTGGTTAAAAAAATACCCGAGGGCCGTGTAACATCTTATGGCGCAATTGCCAATTTTTTAAGCGCCAAAAATGCAGCAAGAATGGTAGGTTGGGCCATGAATGCCTCTCATCAAATGTTAGAGGTACCTGCACATAGAGTAGTCAATAGAAATGGCATGCTTTCTGGCAAACATCATTTCCCAGGCGAAAACTTAATGGAAGAGTTATTAATTTCCGAAGGGCATCAAATTTCGCAAGATCAAATTATCAATTTCAAAAAAGTATTTTGGGATCCATCCACAGAGCTGTAAATCAATAGCAATGACAACTTATTAAATGGTCATTCACCATGCCCATTGCTTGCATGTATGCATAACAAATAGTCGATCCAAAAAATTTAAATCCTCTTTTCTTTAAATCTTTACTGATAGCGTCAGACTCCACGCTACTTACTGGCAAGTCTTTGAGTGATTTTCTTTTATTGATAATGGGTTTATTGTTTGGCATAAAAGAATATAAATAAGCATCAAAACTGCCGTATTCTTTTTGGATAGATAAAAATATTTGCGCGTTACTAATGGCCGATTTTATTTTAAGTCTATTTCGAATAATTCCATCAAATTGCAGGAGCGCTTCGATTTTAGCTTCGTCAAATTTGGCCACTTTTTTTGCATCAAAATTAGCAAAGGCTTTTTTGTATCCTGCTCTTTTTTTGAGCACCGTTAGCCAGCTCAATCCTGCTTGCGCACTTTCTAAAATTAAAAACTCAAAAAGCACGTGATCGTCGTGGCATTCCTTGCCCCATTCCTCGTCGTGGTATTGGATATAAATAGGATCCGATAAGCACCAGTCGCAGCTGATTAATTTTCCCATGCCTAAAGCTAAGTATTATTCATAAAATGCTAAAATCAGGCGCCTTAATTGACTAATAAATATGAAGATTATTATAACTTTGGAACAAGCATATGCAAGACAAGAAATTATACCTATTAGATGGAATGGCGTTGATTTATCGCGCACATTTCGCCTTGAGTAAATCGCCAAGATTTACCTCCAATGGCCTAAACACATCGGCTGTATTTGGCTTTGCCAATACTTTATTAGAATTATTGAGAAGAGAAAAGCCAAGTCACATTGCGGTGGTTTTTGATACAAAAGCTCCAACCGAACGCCATACCGATTTTGTTGAATACAAAGCGCACCGCGAGGCCATGCCCGAAGATTTATCGGCAGCACTTCCATACGTTTTTCAATTAATCGAAGGATTTAAAATTCCTGTTATTACAAAAGACGGTTTCGAAGCCGATGACATTATTGGTACGCTAGCCAAAAAAGCAGAAAAAGAAGGTTACACCGTTTATTGCATGACACCCGATAAAGATTTTGCGCAATTGGTTTCTGAAAATATTTTTATTTACAAACCAGCTAGAATGGGAAATGATGTGGAGATTATGGGAGTGCCCGAAGTGCTTAAGAAATGGGAGATTGAGCATGTGCATCAAGTGATTGATATATTAGGTTTATGGGGTGATGCAGTAGATAATATACCAGGCATACCAGGCATTGGCGAAAAAACAGCTAAAGAATTAATTCGTCGTTATGGTTCGATGGAAAATATTTTTGCAAATGCACACGAGTTAAAAGGCAAGCAAAAAGAAAATGTCGAAAACTTTCAAGCACAAGGATTACTTTCTAAAAAATTAGCCACCATTATTTTAGATGTACCAGTAGATTTAGACGAAGCTGGATTATTATTAGAAGCACCAGATAGAAATTTATTAGAACCTTTATTTGCAGAATTAGAATTCAAAACATTGGGTCGTCGTGTTTTTGGCGAAGATTTTAAAATAACAGAAACAGTAAAATCGAGTAATACTTCTCAAATGGATTTGTTCGGAAGCCCTATGGCTGCTGCATTTGAGCCGCAAGACGAAACCGAAGAGTTCGAGTTAATTAATTTTAAAACCATTCAAGATACCGAGCACCTATACCATTTAGTAGATACACCAGCAGCCAGACAAAATTTAATTGTGCAATTAAATGCGCAAAGCGCTATCTGTTTCGATACAGAATCGACTTCAACCGATGCAAACATAGCAGAGCTAGTAGGGCTTTCTTTTTCCTTTAAAAAAGGCGAGGCTTATTATGTGCCATTATCGGCTGAGCAAAACGAAGCCATTGCAGTATTAAAAGAATTTGAATCAGTACTTGCCAATCCTGCCATTCAGAAAATAGGTCAAAATATTAAATATGATATTTTATTATTGAAGTGGTATGGTATGGAAGTAAAAGGCGTATTATTTGATACTATGTTGGCGCATTATTTAATTGATGCTGATGCCAGACATGGTATGGATGTGCTAGCAGAAAATTACTTGCAATATTCGCCTGTATCTATTACAGAATTAATAGGCAAAAAGGGTAAAACCCAAGGCAGTATGAGAGATGTAGCCGTTGATGTAGTGAAAGAATATGCAGCCGAAGACGCAGACATCACCTTGCAATTAAAAGAAGTTTTCGAGCCAATGTTAACTGCAACTCAGGCAAGCGATTTAGCAAGTAAGGTAGAAAATCCATTGGTGTATGTTTTAGCCGATATGGAATTTGAAGGTGTAAAAATTGATAAAGAAGTATTGGCGCAATTGTCAATTGAGTTAGCAGTAGACATAGCAAAAGCAGAAAAAGAAATATTTGAATTAGCCGGCGTGAAATTTAATATTGCTTCGCCAAAACAATTAGGAGAAGTATTATTCGATAAGTTACAACTCGATCCAAAAGCAAAAAAGACAAAAACAGGACAGTACCAAACAGGTGAAGATATTTTATCGCTGCTTGCACCTAAGCACGAAATTGTGCAGCATATTTTAAGTTTTAGAACTTTACAAAAATTAAAATCTACTTATGTAGATGCTTTACCAGAAATGATTAATCCAAAAACTGGAAGGGTTCATACCTCCTATAATCAGGCGGTTGCAGCTACTGGTAGGTTGAGTTCTAATAATCCAAACTTGCAAAACATTCCAATTAAAACAGCTCGAGGAAGAGAAGTGAGGAAAGCATTTATTGCAAAAGATGCGAATCATGTAATTATTTCTGCCGATTATTCGCAGATAGAATTAAGGGTTATTGCCGAAATGGCAAAAGAAGAAAATATGTTACAGGCTTTTGTAAATGGTTTAGATATTCATACCGCAACGGCAGCAAATATTTATAGTGTAGCAGTTGAAGAGGTAACGGCAGAACAAAGACGAAATGCAAAGGCCGTAAATTTTGGAATCATTTATGGTCAATCGGCATTTGGTTTATCGCAAAATTTAAATATTCCAAGAAAAGAAGCGGCAGAAATTATTGAGCAATATTTTATTCAATTTCCGAGAATAAAAAATTACATGGCGCAAACAATCGATTTCGCAAGAGAAAACGGTTATGTAGAAACCATCATGAAACGCAGGCGTTACCTGAGAGACATTAATTCAGCAAATGCAACGGTGAGAGGCTTTGCAGAACGAAATGCCATCAATGCGCCTATTCAAGGTTCGGCAGCCGATATGATAAAAATGGCCATGATTAAAATTCATGCAACAATTAAGGCGCAAGGTTTGCAATCAAAAATGACCATGCAAGTGCATGACGAATTAGTTTTCGAAGTGCCTTTGCAAGAAGTTGATCAAATGAAGGTGATTATTGAAACGAACATGAAAAATGCGCTGCCCCTTGAGGTGCCAATTTTAGTTGAAATTGGAATTGGCGAAAATTGGCTCGCTGCACATTAATAATATTTTTATATTTGTATATGGTTCAAGAATTATTGGTCGCATTATTGGTAATTGCTGCTTTGCTCTATTTAGGCAGCATGGTTTACCGCAATTTTACTGCAAAAGGTAAATGCGCAGGTAATTGTAATTGTGGCATTGATCCATTAGAAAATAAAATCTAAATGTTGCATACCGAACTAATTTCTAGTTTACAAAATCCAAAGATTAAACATATTAATCGCTTAATTGATAAATCAGCTGATCGAAAATCAGAAGGCTTAATTGTGGTGGAAGGAAAACGCGAAATAGCCTTAGCCTTAAGCGCAGGGCACGAAATAGCCTCTTTGTTTTATTGCGAAGAAATTGCTGGGCCTGTCGAAAATTTTCCTGCCGATCAAATTTACCCAGTTACTAAAGATGTCTTTGCAAAAATTGCTTACCGCGAAAATTCTGATGGCTTATTGGCAATCATCAAACCAGTTTTTTTAGCCTTAGAAGATTTAATACTTTCCGACAATCCATTGTTAATGGTACTCGAAGCAGTAGAAAAACCAGGTAATTTAGGAGCTGTATTACGAACGGCAGATGCCGCTAAAATGGATGCATTAATTGTTTGCGATTTAAAAACAGATTTATTCAATCCTAATGTTATTCGTTCAAGTGTGGGTTGTGTGTTTACCGTTCCGATGGTTGTGTGTAGTTCGGAAGAATTATTTCATTGGTTACAAAAAAATAAAATTACAGCGTATGCTGCGGCCTTAACAGCTAAAGATGATTACCATCACGTTGATTTCTGTAAACCAGCAGCCATCATTTTAGGTACAGAAGCAACTGGCTTATCAGATTATTGGCTCGAACACGCGAGCCAAATAAAAATACCCATGTCGGGAAAGATAGATTCTTTGAATGTCTCTAATGCCGCAGCCATATTGGCATTCGAAGCAAAAAGACAAAGAGGATTTAAATAGTTTTTTCTAACAAGACAACGGCATAAGCAACAACGCCTTCTGCTCTTCCAATAAAACCCATCTGTTCATTTGTGGTTGCTTTAATAGAAATATCTTCTTCAGAAATGCCAATTGCAGTAGCAATATTTGTTTTCATTTCCGGAATATGTGGATTAATTTTTGGGGCCTCTAAACAAATCATGCAATCGATATTCCCCAATGCAAAATTTTTCGCTGCAATTAATTTCATTACTTCTTGAAGTAATAACATACTCGAAACGCCTTTCCATTTATCATCGGTATTCGGGAAATGAAAGCCAATGTCTCGAAGGTTTGCAGCGCCTAATATAGCATCGCAAATGGCATGAAGTAAAACATCTGCATCCGAATGCCCAAAGGCGCCACGGTCGTGCGCTAAGTTAACACCACCCATTATAAATGGATGTCCAATTTTTAACTGGTGAACATCAAAACCAAATCCTATTTTAATTTTCATCGGTTTTTATGTCTTCGAAGTTAAAAGTAAGCGAGAATCTTAAAGTGTTCTCTAATGGATTTTGTTGTTTAGTTGGAATTAAATAAGAAAGATCGATTCCGAAAATATTGTATTTAATACCTGCACCAATGGTAAAGTATTGCCTATCTCCTTTAGTTGGATGCTCGTAAAAGTAACCTGCTCTTAAAGCAAATTGTTTATCGTACCAATATTCAAAACCAGCCGAATAATAAATTTCTCTAAACTCTTCTTGCATGCCACCCGGTGCATCGTTAAACGATTGGATGATTCCGGTTGGTACCGAAACATTCGGATCTTTACCCGAAATAATTTTTCGAGTACCGTCTAAATTATAAATCGGATTATTTAAAGTATCGTATGCGTAAATAGGAGGCGTGGGTACTAATAACTTATTCGCTTCTACAAAGGCAGAAATTTCGTTGTAGTCATCTAATTTCATTTTTCCACCAATACCAATTTTTAAATTAGTTGGAATAAAAAAGCGATCGGTAGAATTTGTATAATTCATTTTAGCACCAACATTCGAAACACATGCGCCAAAAGACAGGGTTGTTCTTTTACCATCAACAATTAAATCTGGATTTTGATAATAGGTAGATATATCTACCGCCACACTTCTACCTGGCATAATGTCTTGGCCCGATGCGGCTAATTGCCCTTGTGCTAAATCGGAATTAATAAATCTAAATGCAGTTCCTAATCCTAACCTATCCGAAAGTTTTCTAGTATAAGATAAGTCAAGTGCAAATTCGTTTGGATTACCTTGCCCGGTTACATTTCCGGCATTATCGGTAAAGGTAATATCTCCTAAAGAAAAGTATCTTAAAGATGCACCGAATACTTGCTTGTTGTCTAATTTATAATAGCCCGATAAATAAGCAAGGTTAATATCTGGCACTAATTTTTGTAACCATGGAGTATAAGAAATTCCAATGGCATAGGGCCTATCAACAAAAGCAAACTTAGAAGGGTTCCAATGATTTGAATTTACATCTGCGCTACTTGCTACACCGCCATCGCCCATGGCACCTGCTCTAGAATCTGGACCAATTAATAAAAAAGGCACCGCAGTGGTAATGGCATTCACCGCATCACCATTTCCATTCAAGTTTTGCGTGCTAATTTGCGCCGATGCACTTTGCATCATTCCGCAAAACAAGGCAGCGAAAAAAATAGTTTTTCCAACAACAACTGAATTTTTACTTTTTAATTTCATCTAAAATAATTTATATGCGATTGCCACTATTTTCAAAGATAGAAAAATAAGGCAAAAGCTTAATTTAACAATACTAGCTTTTCTGTTTTTTCGGCACTTTGCCCATTCGCTGCGCGAATTTTTAATCGGTATACATAAACCCCTCTGCCTATTTTATCGCCAAAATCATCTTTGCCGTCCCATAAAATGCCAGTTACTCTTGCGCCATTGCCGCTTGTGGTTTGGTTGATAGTCTTCACCAATTTGCCAGAAACGGTAAATATTTGCACTTGTACTTGTAAGTTTTCGCTTCCGCCATTGTGCTCAAACTGAAAATCTGTTTGTGTAGTAAAAGGATTAGGGTAATTTAACACATGTTGCAATTGTAATCCTTCAGAAGATACAACGGTAAATGCAGTATTACTTTCTGACGAATTATTGAAAACATCCCAAGCTTTAATTTTTAAAGTATAATTTCCAGCGGCCAATTTATTGAAAGGATAATTGATTTCACCTTCTTGATAGCTGTCTAATTTTGATTCGTAATATTGATTTAAATCGATTGTTTCCGACTTAGTGTCTTTGGTAATCGTAGCAGTTAAATTATGCCCGATACCATTTCCAACAGTGTTGATGCCGTTGGCATCTTTTAGCTTCACAATTAAATTAGGATTTTCGTTAGTGATCCCGCCCATGACAAAATTTTCGGAATTCAAATAAGTTTTAATTTCTGGTCCAATTTTATCCGAATTGCTAGCATTAGTAGATCCGCCTATTATAATACTGTCAAAAGAACCGATGGCCTCTTGCGGCCCCACCTGCGCGTAATAGCTGAGTCTGCCGGCACCTGCTTGATACGAAATATCTTTTGGTACCACAAAACTAAAATCAAACGAACCATTCGTTACACTTACTTTACCTTTGTAAATAATATTTTTTTGAATGTCGAAATTTTGCACCTTACTTCCATTCACGCCAAGGTCTTGCCCAAGCGTTTTAGAGGTAGTTTTTTTATCAAAAATACTTGGATATAAAACACCCGAAAAGTTATTTATTTTATTTCCATTTTGATCGGCGATATATCCTTTGATATTCACTAAACTCTGCGCTTTTAAAGTATCTAAATTTTGAGCACTGATTAATTTTTCATTTACTTTTTGGGTAACGATACGGTATTGCGGAATAGCAAATGGCAAAGAAGGATCACCCAATAAAGAAAAATTTCTTTGATTAATAGTCAAGCCTAAGCCATTTAAGTTTTTACTTTTTCTAAATAAATCGCCAAGTGTATTGTTGCTGCCTATATTGGTAGCATCAAAAAGTGCTTTAATAAAACTTTGATTAATTGCTTCGTTTTCGTTTGCAAAAACCACGCGAGTGGTTGTAAACATAGCAATAGCGCCACCTTCGGCGTTTAATAAGCATTGTTCTCCGGCCGATTGAAATGCAGGGTCGTCCCATCTACTGATCGAACAAGTTGCAGTAAAAAGCAGTGGCATACTTGATTTGTTTTTCCAAGAACGGATGTCATCTAGGGTAACAACTTTTTCGTGCGCAAGACCAA
>Ga0102864_1000389_pt1 | contig 11051 bp, 11 predicted proteins | sample Colrivmet1449B02_FD_84976 | JGI IMG/M metagenome (GOLD analysis project Ga0102864, IMG submission 84976) | Estuarine microbial communities from the Columbia River estuary - metaG 1449B-02 | ecosystem: Environmental > Aquatic > Marine > Intertidal zone > Estuary | place: USA: Columbia River...
ACAATTGTTGATTGCGGAAAACCTGTAGATAGATTCTGTGTTGTCAATGCAACATAAATGTTATTGGCTGAATCGTATGCAACACTGTGTCCATATGTATTTGCTGCTTGAGTTGTTAATTGGCCGTACAATAAACCCCAAGTTTTTTTATTGTGATGATCGTTACCAAGTTCCACTTTTGTATTACTATACATTATGGTGTCGGTAAAACTGATATCACCTAAGAAAACAGAATTGGCTTTGTTGAAAGCACCTTGTGCTGTAGCGGCATTGTTTGCTGATAATGAGTTTGCAGTATTGGCATTATTGGAAACGTTGGTATACAACTCAGTAAAGTTGTCATTTGATTTAACAAATGCGGTTCTTAGTGTGTCGCCTTTACCATCATTTGCTCTAATACCAATATTGATTGTTTGTTTAGCCATTTATTTCTCTCATTTGATGTTTATTGGTTTGCGGCCTTGTTAATTGTCAAGACCTCATTTAGTGTGTTGTCAACCTTAGCGTCAACTTTATCAACAGTCATAAAGTCGATATCTGTAGATACTCTACCAACAGCATCCACTTCAACAAATTTCAATGGGTTCAGATTGTATGTGGTGAATTTATAGTTTGCCAAAGTATTAATACCGTATATAGGTTTATCGGACACAAAGTTTCCTGTTAGTGCTTTTAATCTAAGTAGGTTGTCTTTAAATTGCACAACAATTCCTGTTGCTGATGCATCATCTGATGTATATCCTTGATATACTTTTTCACCAACTTTGTATGTACCAAAACCAGAACTTAAATTCAAATTAAATTCAACAACATCTTCTTCGGTAATTAGATTGTATACTGAAACAAATGCACGATTAATAACACCAGTTTCGGTGGTCTTACCAAATACAAAACCTTTGACTGTAAAGTTTAATGTCCAGATTATCATTCTGGTTTCATTTTCTCGGCCACCTTCGTAAATAATATCATGTGAAGTTGAATTCAAAATTATTGGTACTTCTTTAACAATACCCATTTCAGGAATCAAATTTAATTTGATGGTATAGTCTGGTGTGAAATACGGTAATATGTGTTCAATAATTTGTGTACCGTCTTCAATGTTTCTCACATAGATGTATAGGTTAAAATCAAAATTATATGGTACAGGATTGTATTGTGCAATAACTCCGGTTGCAGAATTTGTTCCTTTAAAATTTTTGATGTTGGTATTTTGTTTTCTACTAGCATCATATGTAAGCCCGGCCATTTCAAATGACATTCTTGGTAGAGTTATTTGTACCTTTTTGTCTAGTTCTGAATCCGCTTCAAGTCTCATAACATAACGTTCTTTGGTTGCATATGTAATAGGAACAATGAACCTCTCAGATTCGGTCTCATCTATTTTGAATCTGTATAGTGTTATGTTGTCAAAAAGATTACCAAATCCAACAACTAATTTTCTGATGACACGATTATATGTTGACATTATATTTTTCCAAACGGATTAGTTTCTGTGAAATCTATAATATTATTTGCATTATCAAACAGGTATTCATTATTGTAGGCTTCATTTCTTGTACTATCTTTTAATGGATCGTATGATGATAGATAGTATTGAGCATTACTTGTTGCACCAATGATTGCAACGTTATTGGCAAATTCACCGGCAACGTTTGTAACTTTCAATATATCATTAGCGGTATTCCAGTCTTGTACTATTGCAACTACAGATGCGTTTGCTTGTGTGCGGTCAGTAGATTGAAATACAATTTCTCTAGGAACATATGTTCCTGTGCCAGTGCCAGTGTTCAGGTCAATTGTGTAACTTGATTGAATCATCACATCATCAATATCTTCCACACCAGTGTCGATAACTTCTTGTGAGTACTTGAATTTCTCTAGTTCCAATTCATAGAAATATGGAATCTTGCGGCCTAACATAAAGAAGTCTTTGGTCTGATTGGTGAATTTAATCTCAAACAATTCACCAGTGCCATTTAAGAATGGTACATAGACCAAATCACCTTCACGGGGCCTATTGAATCTATCTTGTGGTACTCTTTGTGAGAAAGAACGCTTCGACAATATAATATTAATATTGTTTTTAATCTCGAGCCCAAATTTTGAGAAGAATTCTTTTTCACCACCGTATTCCATTGAACTAGATAAGTAGAATTCAATTGGAAATGCAGAACTAAATTTCTTAATTGGGTCTTCACCATAAAGAATGTCTCTATCTTCCGCATTCTCAATAGGTAAATAGTATGCGTCAAAACCCATAATCTTGATTGATTCAACAATCAAGTCTTCAATTACCCTTTGCTCAGCAAGAGAGTTGTAGTTATTGAAGTATACACTGGTTGCCATATTAGTTCATCATAAATTCTAATGGTGCACCATATTTGTCACCAATCTCTGCGTGTAATGCATCAATTTCTGCTTTGGCTTCTTCATAAATCTTGTCACCATTCAACATAACACCACCGGGCAATTGAATACCACTAAACTTTTTAAGGTTGTTACCCCATGAACGTTTGATAAGTGCCGTTGCATATTCTTTCAACCAACGGTCATTCCAAGCCTGTGTGTATATTTCTGGATCAATCACTGCATAACACTCTGCAATGACTGTGGTACCTACTGGTGCCTCACTGCGACCCCAACTCCAATCAATATACAGTCTTTGCATATGTCTTTGGAATCTAATAGGAACCTCACCAGAGAATAATTGTTCCAACATACGTAGATGTTGCAATGTCATTGTATAGTTGATGTATGATGCGGAGGTGAAGTCATACAATTCATTTAAACGTAGTTGATATCTCAAATCAAACATATTGACCTGAGATAGTGAATCGGAAATAGGAAATATTCTGGTTATACCAGCAATCTGTAATGCATTGTTTGATGAATCTTTGGCCTGAGCTATGTTTAAGTACTTATTATTAATATCTGTTTGGTCAATTTTTTTAATGTAATATACTTTTTGTAGGCCATCAAAGTGGTAGTCTTGCCAGTATTGAAGTGCATCATCAATACGGTCTTCTACCTGGTCATCATCAACGTTGATTTCGATTACTGGAAATCCTAACCTACGCAAGCAATAGTCTTTGAATGCCGTTCTTGTTATGATTGTTTTTGCCATTATATCCCCCTAATAAGGATATTTATGTTTCGTTCCACTTGCGCTTTATAAATCTGCTGTATATGTGGCTGGATAAGCTCTAGTCACATCGTCAGGTCTTGTGCCTGACCATATAATTCTGACACCACCTGTGTTACCTGATCCACTATAAACTACACCGCCACCAACTACACCGCTTCCTTTTTTAACTGCACCGCCACCGCCGCCATAAGTGCCGCCGAAGTTTCTATCGGATGTTGTAACGCCACCAAGACCTGCTGTTCCATTAGTTGAATCTGTTGCTGCTGTGCCACCACGGGTGCCACCACCAGCATCTGTTGTGCCTGAAGACTGAAAATGACCAGTGCCGCCTCCACCGGCGCTCACCTTGTTAGTTGCGGAATGTGGTGGTTTAAGTGAATTTCCTCCTCCACCACCAGAACGATATGATTGAGTAGTTGTTATGTATGCACAACCTCCACCACCAGGTGCGCCGCCACCATATATGTCACCACCAGTAGACAAATCTCCTGATCCATCAGAACCGCCATATCCACCTTGACCAGCTACTGTTAAAGTTCCGTTTCCAATAACTAGACCGAATCTACCACCGGCACCACCATTACCATAGTAACCACCTGCGCCACCGCCACCCCAACAACCCAATTGTGTTCCGTTTGCGGTGGCACCTCGGCCACCACCATCACCAACAAAATTTCCACCAACCACGTTTGCGGATGCACCTGTTGAACCACTTGGGCCAGTACCACCAAATCCTGCTACCGTTGATGTGTTAATAAAATAACTATTACCTGTTGTGTGTACTCCTGGATATGCATCAGGTGAAACGTTTGCTGTCACTCTTGATTGGCCTGCACCAACAACTACCGTATATGATACACCTGGTGTAACAGAAATATTGTTTTTCCATCCCAATCCACCACCACTACCGCCAGCCATTCTTGATGCTGCACCACTTTGACCCATAGCGCCGCCTGCACCGCCACCACCAATTGCAACCACACTCACACTTGTAACACCATCCGGTGCAACCCATGAATATGTGCCCGGTGTTGTGTATTCAGATTGCCCTGGAGCAATACCGGTAGGTCCTACAATGTAAGAATTTACGAGATAACTCATGTTCTTCTATAATAAAGAGTAACTTTTAATCCTTTTGCACCAGTTCCTGCTGTAGAAATATCCATAGTTATTTCATCATCATCTGCAAAAGTAGTTGTAGACAAAACAGCTGGCGTTGCAGCAGTTACGCTTGTTTTTTCATTTGCATCTATACTTAAAAGTGTACTAAAAATCGACACTCCATTTTTATCTATATCAACTGTAGGATTACCTGATGTACTTGCAGTAGCCAATGATGCTCTTGGTAGTTGATATAACGTCATTGCATATGGAACTCTAAAAGTTACCTTGGCAGTACCCGTAGTTATCGCCGTTGTTTCATCACTCAAAGCTACCGTCATTGAAAGGTTTGCGGATGAATTTGCTGTTGTAAAAGCCGCATTAGCAAATGTTGCACCAGAGTTTGCTTTAGTATATGCTGAACCAACCAACGATGAATAATCAATCGAGGAATCTATATTAGGTAACTTTATTTGTGTTGTCATTTATTACTCTGTTGTTTCGGGTTCTTCTGATTCAACATAAGGAATCCAATTTAATGTCGCTTCGTCCCATTCCCATGAACCTTCACTAGGCCTTGGTGTTGGTGGAATTAAATCATAATTTACTTCATCTACAGTCCAAGATGAATAAGGATTGGATGCGGCTAAGTTATCTAATCTTTCTTGTCTTTCTTCTGATGTTAAATCACGAATAGTCCAAACATCATAACAAATGCCGTCAATAATTTTATACTCCACATTGTCTAATACAATTTCATCCCATTTTTGTGGAAGAGGCTTTGGTACCCTCACAAACTGACAAAACTTTCTTTCTGCATTCGGATCAAGAAAGTTTGGATTAAATTCTTCCAAATTTGATTTTAAATATGGATGTCCAATTGGTTCTCCATCTTTAATTTCTATGTATAAATTAAAATTACTACTCATATTTTCTCCTTACAATTTTATAACCCAGGATCTGGATGTGGTTGTCTTGCACCATAAAAGATACCTACACCGCCTGCAGCACCATTACTTCTTCCACTTGAAAAACTACCTGCACCACCGGCGCCGCCGCCGTAATTACCACCTGCAGCAGTGCTTGCTGGACCTGATCCATTAGATCCAAAACTACCACCAAGGCCGGCCGTTATTGATGGTTGTGCCGCAGATGCATAATAACTACCTGTTCCGGAATACAGATTACCTTCGGGTCCTTGTCCACCAAAACCAGTTCCGCCGCCGCCGCTGCCCGCAGTTAATGCTGTAGTACCAGTTCCGCCGCCGCAAGCCGCACCAGGAAGAGAGGTTGTTGGATTGCCATCTCCCACAGGCCATTGCCCGCCCGACACCGTGGCACTTGCATTCCTTCCATTTCCGCCGGTACCCTGGTACCCACCGGCACCACCACCACCGGCGCCTCGAGCTGTGGTTGATGAACTGCTTGTTCCGCCGGTTCCACCATTACCTCCACCGCTACCTAAAGCCCGGCCACTTACTGAATATGATCCTCCAGCTGGGGTGCCGCCACTAACAGCTCTGGCAGATTCTCCAGCAGTTGCTGTCAACAATATTTCAGTTGCATTGAATGTGGTTAAATTTGTGAATGAACCTACAGTTTGTGATACACCAACTGTGTATGCACCTACTCCACCATACTTATATGTTGTTTGGGCACCTGATATAAATGCATCTATACCACATGCAGTTACGCCTGCTGCAGCTGTTATTGTTTGACCTGTTGTAATTAATCCTGAAATCATCTCAACTACGTGTAGTGTTGTTCCTGTAATAAATCCTTTAAATTGTACGTTGCGTGTTATAGAACTGGAACTACCTTGTGTAACAGTATTTACTGCTGTAGATTGTCCTCCGGCACCAACGACCACCGTAAATGTTTCTCCTGGAATACAATTAAAAAAAGCCCAACCTAAACCTCCTCCAGCTCCTGATCCTTTACCTGTTGTTGAAGTTCCTTGCATTCCTGCACCACCGCCACCAATACAACATACAGAAAAAGTTGATATGCCATCAGGAACAGTCCAAGAAGTAGTGCCGGCTCCAGTAAATCCTGCACCACCTGTTGATCCGGCTATACTATTGTATTGGGGTCCTGTGTTAGTGCTTGGATAACTTCTATTTGCTCCCCAAATAATTCTTACACAACCTCTAGCACCAAAACCACCTCTAGTACCAGAGTTTTCCCCTTGACCTCCTGCGCCGCCGCCACCAAATAATCCTCCAGCTGGACATGACCCATGTGCTGACCATGCGGTGGCCCCAACGTTACCTATTGTTGTGACATAACTTGTTACTGGAGATCCTCCTGATCCTCCACTTCCGGTGTAATTTCCAGATGCTCCTGCGGATCCACTGCTACCTTGGCCCCAAGGACCAACACCTCCGCCGCCGCCTTGGGAACGCCCAGCGCCGCCAGCACCGCCGCCCGCAGCGTAAGTTGTTGTACCAACAGCGCTACCGCCACGATAAGTGCTTTCATATCCGCCTGCGCCTCCGCCGCCAGTGCTTCTTTCACTTGCTGCGCTTGCTGTAGAAGCTGAATAACCACCTAATCCATAATCAGACGAAGGTAAACTATAAGTTGATGTTGTGCCGCTTGGAGATGTACATCCACTTGGTCCAATCACGCCGCCGCCTCCGCCGGCTGCACTTATTAATCTAATACCATCTCTTGAAATAAATGATTCGCCGCCAGCACCACCAGCGGAACCAGAACCAGAACCTTGGCCACCGCCGGCACCTATCTGTACATACAAAACTTCACCTGGAGTTACATTTATGTTGTTACCCCAAGCTGTATCTCCTCCACCACCACCTGTTGCAGCATTGGTACTAGAACAAGCTCCTCCGCCGCCTCCACCACAGACAAAAACAGAAATTGTGTGTACTCCTCTTGGCACTATCCAATCAATACCTCCAGCAAATGAGGTGAAATCTTGTTCACCTGAAGGTGGAACATATCTGATTGCTTGATTAATATATGTTATAGTCATAATTAACTTGTATAATAAAAAATTACTTTTAATCCTTTAGCATTTACACCAGCAGAAAAAACATCTATTGAAATTTCTGCATCGTCAGCAATAGATGTGGTTACATAACTTGTTGCTGCGGCCGCAGTTGTACTTGTTTTTTCTGTTGCATCAAGTGTTAATTTATTTGCACCTAATATTGTTGTGCCACTTAACTTAACATCAACGTTAACAACTCCGCTAGTTGATGCCACATTTAATGTAGCTCTAGGTAAACCTGTCAATGTCATGGCATATGGTGCTCTAAATGTTGCTTTAGCTGATCCTACTGTGACAAATGTTGAATCTTCTACAATTGAAACAATAAGTACATTTGTATTTGCTTTTAAGAAAGCTGCATTTGCTGTATCTCTGGCATAAGCATCAGCACCGCCGCCACCTCCACCTGTATTTGCTGCTAAGTAAGCTGCATTGGCGTGTGCATATGCTGAGTTGGCAAATCCTGCTGTCGTATTCTGTGCAGTATATGATGCGTTGGCTCTATCAAAAGCACCATTAGCAAATGAGCCAGCACTAACGGCTTTACCATCGGCGGTATTGGCTGCTGTAAATGCTCCGTTTGCAAAAGATGCTGTGGTGTTTTGTGATGCATAGGATGCATTGGCTGTTACGAAAGCACCATTAGCAAAACTGGCTGCCGAGTTGGCTTGCAAGAAAGCTGCATTTGCTGTATCTCTGGCATAAGCATCAGCGCCACCGCCACCACCTGTATTTGCCTGTGCATATGCTGCATTGGCTCTATCAAAGGCTGCATTGGCAAATGTTGCGCCACTATTAGCAGTTACAAAAGCACCATTAGCAAATGAACCAGCACTTGTGGCTTTATTATCAGCCGTATTGGCTGCTGTAAATGCTCCGTTAGCAAAAGACGCAGCAGAGTTGGCTGTTACAAAAGCTCCGTTGGCAAATGAACCAGCTGAATTTGCCGTGTCATATGCATTATTGGCCTGTGTTCTTACCCATGCATCTGTACCACCAGTATTTGCTTGTAAGAATGCTGCATTGGCTGTAACGAATGCGGCATTGGCCGTATCTCTTGCATATGAATCTGTACTGGATCCACCACCTGTATTTGCTTGAGCATAAGCGGCATTAGCTCTATCAAATGCGTTATTGGCAAATGAACCAGCACTTGTAGCTTTTGAGTCCGATGTATTAGCCGCCGTGAAAGCACCATTGGCAAAGCTAGCTGCCGAGTTGGCTGCATCAAAAGAAGATTGAGCTAATACATTTGCAGAATTGGCCTTAGTGAATGATCCATTGGCGAAACTTGCGGTTGTGTTTTGTGATGCATAAGATGCATTAGCAGTTATAAAAGCACCATTAGCGAATGAAGCGGCAGAGTTGGCTTGGTCAAAGGCAGAAGGCACCAACGATGAAAAATCATTCGCTGAATTTAAACCTGATGGGAGTATTGTTGTTAGTGCCATTTAATTTTTTTTATATTCTGTTAATTGTATTTATTTGTCAAGTGAGACCCATTCTAATGATTCTTCATTCCATGAATATGTCTTACCGTCTGTAGGTATTTCAACTGGAGGTAACCATAAACAAGTATCTTCATTCAACACCCAACTATTATATGGTTTTGGTGATATGAATGCATCACGAATCGAATCATAAGTATATCCTATACCAGCATAATTCTTTCTTAACGGTGTACCACCTAATCTATGTACTCCGCCTTGTGTGTTGTAACTTGTTTGTACAAAGGAACTAGGTTCTCCAAACAAACCAGTATCAACAACGTCCTGTTCTATAACAAGAACTCTTGTTACAATGTTGTTTTCATCAATTTGTGCAAAATGTGACATTTATTTCTCTTTAATCATTAAAATGTTATACTACCTGATGCAGTAAATTTATAAATTCTATATCCGCCGGACACTGTTACTGTTGGGCTACCTGTCGTTGAATCTGCGGCCAACCATGAGTCTGGATAGCGGAGAATTACCACACCCGAACCACCTGCACTTCCTTGACCGTCTCTAGTGCCGCCACCACCGCCACCTGTATTGGTTGTACCGGCCGCCGGCGTAGTAGATGTTGTTGATCCGTTTGCGCCGCCGCCTAGACCCCCGGTGCCCGCCTTTGTGGGATCGTTATTATATCCACCACCTCCACCACCGCCAGCATAATATGTATTAGAACCTGAAATATTATATTGTAGACCAATACCACCGTTACCCCCTGTACCGTTAGCTAAGGCATTTGAGCCTGCTGCACCAGCGCCACCGCCGCCGCCACCTGGCCAATCAGCCTGGCCAGTTATTGCATTGCCACCACTATTTCCGTATCCAGTTAGCCCACCAGAGCTTCCTTGCGTTGCTGAAGCACCTGTCTCACGACCACTTCTTGATGTTCCACCTGCACCGGATCCGCCTGTTGCTGGGCTAGAATCCGTTGAATAGCCACCACCACGACCACCACCTATTGCTGTAGCAGTTTGAAAAACAGAATTTGTTCCGTTGGAACCAAGTAAGCTGTTATAAGATCCTGTTCCACCGGCACCAACTGTAACAGTGTAACTTATACCAAATGACACCGGATATGTACCATATAATAGACCGCCGGCACCACCTCCACCTCCGTGGTTACCACCACCTCCACCACCTGCGGCTACAACCAGAAGATCCAGTTGTATTGTGTCGTTTACCGGCCAAATACCAGAACTCTTACCTAAACTCTGATCTGAAATGGTATAGACTCCATTTTTTGATGATGTTGAAAGTGTTTGTGTTGTACCAACAACACCATAATTTGATCTTGTTCTTGCCATAATTATGTCGCAATTAATTCATATGATGCTGTTAAGTGTATTGCTGAATTCGTTGACACAATAGTTTGTAATACATCACCTTCTTCTAGATATAAACTTGTGTCTTTTCCCAACAATATTAATGTAGAATTTGATGGTACCGATACTGTACCACCCAAATAAAAAGAACCTGTACCAGCACGATTAATAATTGCATTTGCTGTTGTTGTTGCTGAACCATAGTTGGATAAAACAATTGCGTTTAATTTTACAACCGTTCCACTTGAAGCCGCATTTGTAATCACATTAGCCAAAACAGTTGTGCAATTAGCCAAAGCAGTCTTTCCTGTTACTGTTGTGCTTGTTAATAAATTTGGTGCTGCCATGTTAACCTCCGAATAATATGCCCATAGTCATAGACTGAGCTCTTGTTGTACCACCTGAACCACCTGAACCACTTGTTCCACTTTTAAAAATAATTGCATCGACCTTTGCACCATTGGCCGGCGCAGATGAAAGTGTGAGTGTTGTGGAATTTGCTGTAATTGTATAGGCTTGTTTTAACTGTACGACACCGTTTACGTTAATAATAACGTTGTTTGCATCAGCTGGTGCGGTAGACATAGTGAAAATTGTTGTACTACCATCACCTGTAAAATTGTCTATATTAATACCAATACTTGCAACATTTGCACTGATTGCATTTGCTTGAGTCAAAGCCGAATTGGCTTGAGTAAAGGCCGCATTGGCTTGGCTAAATGCAAAGCTGGCACTTGACCCAGAGTTTGCTGCAGCATAAGCGGCATTAGCATGTGCAAAAGCTGAATTAACAAACACCGCACCACTATTAGCAGTTACAAAAGCAGCGTTGGCAAATGAACCAGCACTAACGGCTTTACCATCGGCAGTATTGGCTGCTGTAAAAGCACCGTTTGCAAATGAAGCGGCAGAGTTGGCTTGGTCAAAAGCTGAATTAGAAAACACCGCACCACTATTAGCAGTTACAAAAGCAC
>Ga0102864_1000402_pt1 | contig 10875 bp, 11 predicted proteins | sample Colrivmet1449B02_FD_84976 | JGI IMG/M metagenome (GOLD analysis project Ga0102864, IMG submission 84976) | Estuarine microbial communities from the Columbia River estuary - metaG 1449B-02 | ecosystem: Environmental > Aquatic > Marine > Intertidal zone > Estuary | place: USA: Columbia River...
AGCCAACTGAAGAGCCGTGTCCTGAAACTGAAACTACTACAGATGATAGAGAAATTATTGTAACAGAACCAGAGCCAACTGAAGAGCCGTGTCCTGAAACTGAAACTACTACAGATGATAGAGAAATTATTGTAACAGAAACAGAGCCAACTGAAGAGCCGTGTCCTGAAACTGAAACTACAAGTGAAACACCTTTTCCAGAAACAGAAACTTCATCAGAAATTACTACTACAGAAGAACCTTGTCCAGAGACAACTACTACAAGTGTAGAGGCTACAACTACTACAAGTGTAGAGGCTACAACTACTACAAGTGTAGAGACTACTACAACTACTGATGATATTACTATTATAGATTTAAATACTGAAGTCCCTCTTAAAAAGAGGTTTTATAGAAGATTTTTAAGAGCATAATATGTTACAAATAAATAATATATATATTAAATATATTATTTACAATGTTTTTTATTTTGTATAATTATTGTTTTTTTGTAGGTTTTTTTATTAAAGATTGAAATTTTTTTGGTAATTTTGATGTATTAAAAGATTTATCTAATGAATATGTATCAATTAAATAAGAATTTTCTATAATATAACTATAAGTTATGTCTTGTATATTTAATCTTTTTGTTTTTGTAAAATTGCCAATATAAAAAATATCATATATTTTATCTGCTATTGTATTTTTAAGACCACGATAAGATTTAGTGATATCTTTTGGATAATTATCAGAGGTATTTTCTGGATAATCTGATGTATATACAAAAGATTCTTTTGGATTAAATAATTTATCAATTTCAGAAACGAAATATTTTGGAACATTTTTAATCGCTTTTATAGAATCTATAAAATCAAATAAATCATAAAATTCTTGACCATTTTTTGTTATATATTTTAGTCTATCTTTATAATACCAAGAGATATATAATTTATTAGGAATCCAAGAAAACCCAAAATCAGATATTATAAAAATATATCCTAGATTTGGTAAATAATAATCTACACCATCTAATTTATAAATCCAATATCCACCAGATTTTACTTTTTGGACTAAAATATTACCTATATGTAAATCTGTGTGTAACATATTAAATATTCGTTTCAATGAAGATAATGCATACATTATTTGGAAAAGAGCATTGAACCAAATTTGATTACTATGGCCCTTTTGAATCCAAGATTCAAATGTATAATTTATATATTCATTATACAAAGTTATAACATTATTTCTATAATCCCAGTGGTAATTAACTGCAAAATTTGGACATATATTTTGAAAAACTAATTGATTTGTTAAAGTTGATGATATAATTTCTATTAAACTTGGTTTTTTAAACGACCGATTACTATAAAATAATGTTAATATTTCATCTGGTGTAAGATTTAATTCACCTTTAGTTATACCTTTACCACTTTTTATAGTTTTTAAATTGATTTTTTTCATTACAAATTGGTTAGCCTTTTGTTTTGGACCTTTAAATATAGCTTTATATACAACTCCTTCTACACCTGATGCAATTTCTTTTTTTATAAAAATATCAGACAAATCTTTATATACATACGTATTCGTTCGTTTATTTTTTAATGTATATAAATCTTCTAAGGTTTTTATAAATTTGTTATATTTAGAAACTCTTAATGATACTAACCATTCCATTAATATATAAAGTTAAAAAAAATTAACTTAAAATATTTAAGTTAAATTTTTAATTAAAAACGAAATATTTTATTTAATTAATATTAAAATAATTTTTATAAGATGATTCAAAATTAATTCTAAAACCATAAGTAAAGACTTGTGGTCTTTTTGTTCTAATATAATTACAAATATTTTGAAATTGTGTTAATTGACAATCAGTTTTTGGAATTTCATTTAATTCGACGTATTTATGGTCTAAAAGTACCTTGATTAGAGCTGCTACGACTATTGTCGATCTTTGCCGACCAGCATGGCAATTAATTAGAATTTTTTTATTTTCAATAGTATATTTTCGTAATAATAAAGGTACAATAATTTTAAAATAGTGTTCCATTATAATAAAATCACGTTGTAATAAAGAATCGTTTACAGGTATTCTAAATGTTTCTATATTATATATAGAACATAAATCTAATGAATTAATATTATTATATTTTTCTTTTTTTAATTTTTTATCTATAATATCATGAATTACAGGAATATTAGATGTACAATTAACTATCATATCTATTTTATTATCTATTAAAAAATTAATATCATGTGCAGCCTTATAATTTCCTAACCATAAATTCGGTAAAATTTTATCAACACTTGTTGTTGTATTAAGAAATGAACTAGTAAATTCATATAAAGTATTATATAAATAATATAACATCAACTTAATATTACAAAATAAATAAATATTACTTTATTAAATGTAATGTAATTAATTTAAATAAAAAATATTTAGATTGAATAAGAGAATAAGAAAATATTATGAAAAAAAGATTTATTATAGAAAAAGAATCTACTACAAATACTAGTTCATATGATGATACTACGAGCTCATTTCAAACTGATACAATTTCTGATGAATATTATACAGAAAACGAAGGGTCATTTAATGGATATCCGTTTTTAAATATAGCCAAAACAAAATATAGAAAACCAAGTAATGGTACTAAACAAGATCTTTTTACAAAAGATGAAATTATAAGTCGTTTAGAAAATACTATTCCTTTAAAAAGTATGGAAGAAAAGAAAATTTTAACAAAATTGCCATATTTTAAAACTTGGGTCAGATATTACAATACTAAAACTAAAAAATTTAGAATAGGAGGACATTTAATGAAAGTTGTTTATCCGGATTATGTAGTTTTAGTTAATTTAAATAATAAAATATCATGGACAGTTCAATTAAAAGATTGTATATTTTATATAACTGATCCAAGATTAAAACAAGATGATACAAATGATACAGAAACAAATGATATTGTAAATACAAGTAAAAAATTTAACAATTATAATATTAAAAAAGATTCAAAAGATAATATGGAAGATAAAATAAAGGATAAATTATATACTTTATACAAACAAGGTAAATTATCTAGATTAGAATAGTAACTTTTAAAAAAGTAGCGTAGCTTCAAAACAGGGCTCACCTTACCGAGCTGAAGCTAAACTTTTAAAAAAGTTTAATCAAAAGCGAAGGTCACGCCTGCAAATAAATTATTATGGTTTATATAGTAGTAGTTCTTGCAGGCGCGAGCCTTTTTTGATATTACTTTTTTTTAAAAAGTAATATTTTTAATTTAAAATTTAATTATTATATTTAATTATGAACTCTAATAAAAGATTATTAAAAGAAATTAGAGAGTTATATATTCAACAAAACCAAAAATCTTTATTAGATAATGACTATCTTATTTATTATGATGATATAAATATTAATAAAGTGTATGTAATTATTCGAGCACCATATGATTCCGTTTATAGACATAAATTTATAAGATTAAATATAACTATACCAGAAAATTATCCTTATTCACCACCAGAAGTAACGTTTATAAATTACAATGGTGTTAGAATACACCCTAATATGTATGAAAATGGTAAATGTTGTGCTACTATTTTGAATACTTGGGGTGATGACGTTTATGAAAAATGGACATCTAGTATGGGAATAGAAACTATTTTATTAACATTTCATTCATTTTTAGATAATAATCCTTATATGTATGAACCTGGAGGTAGAGACGACACGACATATACAGATTATGTTAAACATGAAAGTTGGTATAGTTGTTTAATTGTATATTTAAAAAATGAAACAATAGAAATATTTAATCAATTTATGCATAATTATTTAATGTTAAATATAGATAGTATATTTCAAGATTTATATGAGTTAAAAGACAATTATCCTACTAATTATTACAATTGTAGATGTTTTGAAATAGATAATTATATAATAGATTATGATAAAATTATCATTAATTTACAAAATACTTATAATTATATTGATTATATAGAAAAAAGGTATGATGATGATGAAGACATATTAGAAACATTTGATGATTTTATAAATAAAGAATACAATTGTAATATTTGTTTTGATACAAATCAAACTGAAAGTGACATTGTAAAATTGTCATGTAATCATAGTTTTCATGAAGTTTGTTTGTATAACCACGTTAAACAAAATCATAAATTATGTTCTATGTGTAGAAAAGAAATATCTGACGATGAAATAAATACGTTATTTAAAAAAATAGAATGGATTATAAATCCATTAACAAAAAGGCGAATAAAAGTTGGTGGTAAAACTTATATGTATTTAAAAGATAATGATTACATATAGCGTGTATTAAAAATTGAAATTTATTTAAAATTTATAAATAATTGTACAAGATAAACACTTAAACAAAATGAAAATTCCTCGTTTACCAATGGAGATAATGGATGAAATCGTATTATATACTGGAGATCCTCATGTAGCAAATGTATTAAAAGATAAAATTTCTCAATACGTATTAGATCGTATTGAGAAAAACATATTAATATATGGTAATGTTCAGGGTGGTAAAACAGCTGAAATTTTTAATTATATAAATGAAAACAGTTCGTGTCAAAAAGTTTTGGTTATTCAGAATTCATTATTGGTATTAAAACAGTATGAACAAAGGCTTAAGTCGAAAAATATTGATTATCAAATAATTGACAAAAATACGCAAGAAATAACTAAAAATTTAGTATTAGTATTAAATAACAAATACAGATATAATTATTTTCGAAAAGTTGAACCTAGACGATATATTTTAATGTTGGATGAATCTGATCAAACTATTCGTTCTTGTTCTATAAAGACATCTAAAAATATTAGAAAAACAGTACATATAACAGCAACACCATTCAACAGTACTTTATATAATAGATGTATTAAGGTTCCAGAAAATGCAAATTATTATGGTGTTGAAGATTTAAATATTAATTTGAATAGTGCTGATGATAATACAGAATCCGTTGAGAAATTTTTAAAAACGCAAACAGGTATAATGTTGATAAACAAGTATAGTTATGTGAATGAAATGACATATTTGGCAGAAAAATTAACATTGCAATTTCAAAATGTTCCAGTTATATTATTAACATCTGAAAAAATAATGTTACTCAATAATCAAAAACGATATGTCAAACAAAAATCTATATCAAAAATTATCGATAGTTTACAAGAACATAAACATATTATTTTTATAGCAAATAGGTTATCCAGTAGAGGTTTATCATATGTTTCAAGTGATTATACTAGACATTTAACATTTCAAATTACTAGAGTCAGAACAAGTATAACAAGTTTTTTACAGTCATTAAGAATTCTTGGAATTTACAACTGTAAAAATAAATTAAATTTAGAATTAGTAATTAATGATCACGAAGAAAAACTATTTGAAAAACACGTTAAATTTTTAAATAATTTTAATATTGAAGAAAAAATGTTACTTTTAAAAAAGTAACATCAAAACAGGGCTCACGCCTGCAAGTAAATTATTATGGTTTATATAGTAGTAGTTCTTGCAGGCGTGAGCCCTGTTTTGATGTTACTTTTTTAAAAGTAACTAATGTAACGTAACTATTCATCTTCTTTATAACCTACTATGTCACCTTGTCTTGATACAAGAACTTTAAGTTTTCTTGTTTTTGCAAATTTACGTTTTAATTTATCCATATCAGCATTATCTTTTTCATTATCTTGTTCATAGTGTGAATTATAATTATTATTATGATATTTCCAAAATTTTTGATGTCCTACTCTAAAATTTTTATGTGGTTCTGCTTTATACCAAAAAATTTGATCACGCAAGTCATTTGAATTACCGGATGTTTTTATGACCACACATTCGTGGTTTTGTGTACATGCATCCAATATATTACAGAAATAATTAAAATCCGGAAGCATGCCACCATAAGCATCATATATTTTTTTTCTATTAGCTACAGATGGTTCATTGAAAATAAAAACATAATCTATATTACTACGTAATTCTGGAGGAATTCCTTGTGGATATTGCATTGTTAATATAAACAAAAAATTATAATGACGACCATTAAAAAAAATACTTTTAATTGTTTTATCTTTTTTCCAACTTTGAGCATCGTGTAACATATCATCTAAAACTATAAAAACATTATTACTAGCGTGTTTACCAGATTCAGAGAGACCTTGTTCTTTTGCTTCTCTTATTTTACGTTTCTGACGGTTCATTATACCATTTATAAGTTCAGGATCATATTCGGGATGAATAAAGCAATCTGGTATAAAATCTCCAAAAAATGGCGAAGCTTCTTCTGTTCCGGAAAAAACTATACCTGATGGTATGTATTTATGGTGGTAAAAAATATCTCTAACTAGAAAACTGTTATGTGTAACTATAAAATTTCCTAAAATAAAACGATTGTTACCATCTAATTCAATTCCGTAATATTCTCCTTTACCAACTTCTTCAACTTTAATTTGACTTACTAATGCATCTATTCTATCAGATCTTGGATCAGCCTTTTTACGTGGAATTAATGTTGGAATTTCATCTATTCCTTTACCACTTATAGTTATTCTATATGCTTCACCTATTTTTTTTTCTCCATTATATATCCAACTTGTTTTTTTAATATGTTTTGTTGCACAAAATCCTAAACTACGAGCTAAATAAATAATATCATCCATTAACTTTTCATGTTTTTTACACTGTGTAATTTCAAAACCTTTTGTTTTACCATTCTGTTTATTTAAATGACCATCTGCATCAATAAATCCAGCAAGAAGTTTTAACCTCATTTCACGTGAATTACATTTATAAATTAAAGGAATATGTTTTTCATCTGTCAAATTAAGTTTTCTAAGTGTGTCTAAAAAGAAATTAACGTTATTTTTATATCCTTTTAATTTAATACCATTTATTCCATAACAAAATTGATTAGCTTTTCTATATTGCAAATAACATTTTATTAATGGTAAATTTTTAGCGAAATAATGTAATACACTAGAATCTTGGGATGTTATCACAGCTGTCTTTGAATGACCATCTCCTAACCAATATCCAATCATATATGGATCTATAGGTACACTTTTTTCAGGAAAATCTATAGGGACTTGATAACCTAATAAATTATTTCTATATTTTTTAGATAATTTTAAAAAATCAAGGATTGGTACATCAACTTTTCGATCATCAATTAAACTATCTAAAAATTCTTTAGCTTGTTCGTAAACTTCTTGTTTATTTTTATTTTTATATGAAAATGTTTTATATGATAATTTATATTTGTATTTATCAAACCAACTTACGCTATATGAAGATCTATCCTTACGATCTCTTAAATTTTTCTTTTCTGTATAAATTAAAGATAAAATATGATGACTGTTTACAGTATAACTTTCACCCCTTCTATTGGTCACCTTATACATTGTATCTGTTCCAGAATGTGTTTCTAATACTGTTCTAGGAGCTGAGTCATCACCCATTACAAGATCACCTGTTTTAATATCTTCAACGTTTTTGATATTTCCCTCGAACATAAGCACTTTTTCTCCTTTTTTTAGTGACTTACCAACTCTCCTCCTTCCGAGTACAAGTATAGTGGCATCAGGTAATATACTTTTAATTTTGAATTTTTTAAGAGATAACTTTTCAAATTCAGGTATTAGCATTAAAAATAAGCAAGGTATTAGTATTTAAATTCTAACGTATTGTTACTTTTTTAAAAGTTACTATTTGATACATTTACCATTTTTTTGAAACTTTTGTTTTTTAGGAATACCATATAATGCATTAATTACCATAAGAAAAGTATCTGATCTATCATCACCTTTTCCACATGTTAAAAAGTCATTTAACCATATATCTTTTTGTTCGTTTGAAAATTTGTTTTCTAAAAACCAACGTGTATATTGTATAGATAACCATTTTCTTTTTGCATAAGCACCTTTTAATTTACATTCAATGTTAGGGCCAGTATAAGCTTTTAATTTTTGCGACGCCCTAACAAATCTTATTGGTACATTTGTATCTTTATATAATTCTACTAATTTTCCATAAATTATATGTGATGTAAATATTGCTTTTCTATTGACTTTTGGTTGTAATTCAATAAATATACTTGATAAATTTAATGGTAATAAATTATCATCGTATATTTCTTGTATTTTGCACAAAACTACTTTTGCTATATCTTGCAATAAATAATCGTCAATTGATTTTTTTTTAAAAATGTGTTCTTTTAATTTGCAATCTAATGTCTTAGGAAAATGTGTTTTACATGAATGAATAATATTATTATCTATGGTGTATTTAAAACTGCATTTTTTTCCACATATTTTACCACTTTTTTGAATGCCTGTACATTTATAATCATCTGAATCTAATGTGTTGTATACATCCCACAAATGAATTTTATAAGACTCTATGTTACTTTTATCATCACAAGACATACAGCACATGGCTAGATTTCGTAAACCAATATCAATTGTTAATATCATTTAATAATAAAAATGATATTAAAAATAATATTTGATCGTAAATTTATTTTCTTATAAATATAAGAAAATAATAAAATAAGAAAATAAGAAAATAATAAAATAAGAAAATAAGAAAATAAGAAAATAAGAAAATAACTTATAATTAAATTTAAATTATTTATATTCTATTGGATAATGTTTTTTAGATTTACATGGTTTCTTTTTCTTATTTATATTAAAAACATGTGGTTTTTGAAAAAATAAGTATTCTCTGTTTTTATAAGCAGAAATTATACGTGAAATGGTAAATTCTTGTAATAATTTAACAGAATTCATATTTATAATATATATTTAAAATTAATTTTAAATAAATTCTGTTAAATTAGAATATGTAATGCAAAATAAAATCCATTTTTTGAAATCTAATTTAATTTTAGTAAAATTTTCAAGATATTTACAGATAATATTATATGAAACATTTAATTCATTATTATATGTATGTGTAAATAAATGTAAGAAATTTATATTATAGTTTTTTAGTATAGATTCTGTTTTATTAAATAATAAATAAATTATAAAATCGGATAAATGATAAATTTCTAAATAATCTAAAAAAAACGGTGATATAATAGAAAAACGTGTTTTAATATCTTCTTTTAATAATACTAAATTATAAGATTCATAAAATAAAAAATCATCTATTAATTCAGATTTAGATTTAATCTTTTCTTTATCTGAATCTGAATTATAATCAAATTCATCCATTATGTATTATTGGTAAATTTTAAATTAATTAATTTATTTTTATATTAATTTTACTTTTAAATTAATTTTACTTTTAAATTAATTGTTTTTTTTTTTAATTATTAAAATTAAAATTTATTTTATTATATTATATTAAAACATATGGCAAATATATTAGAAACAATTCAAAATAATGATATTGTAAAAGTCTTGTTAGTTGTATTAGGTATATATTTATTATATACTTATTATTTTAAACCACAAGAACAATACAATTCTTACTATGGTACTATACCAGAACAATTAGAAAATGTTGATGAAAAACCAATTGTTCAAGGACAAACAGAAGGATCTAATGCACCTATTACTCCACAAGAACAACAACAACAAATCGACAAAATTGTAGCTGGATCAGATCAAATTAAAGCTGATGATCTATTACCAAAATATGATGATGCCAACGCCTTTGCTAAAGAAAATCCTGTTAGTAAATTATTAAAAGAACAAAATTTCTTAATTAGCGGTTATCACGCTGGGGTCAATACAGTGCTTCAAAGTAATAAAATTGGCAACCTTGACCTAAGATCTCTACCACCTATTCCAAAGGAAAGTGTTGGACCATGGCACCAAAGTAGTTACGAACAAACCGGTGGACAACTCCGTCGTGGTGTAGAAATTTTATAAATTTAACTTATTAAATAAATTGTAATATAAATTATTTAATAAATTCAAGAATTATTTAATTAATTAGTTTCATATTTTTATCGTTTAAAATATAAGCATGTAAACAAGTTTTTAATGCTTTATTTACATTATCTTTAGTTAAATTTTTATCAAATAATATAATTGTATCTTTATATAAATGATAAAAATCATCATCATGTTTATAGAATTCTAAAAATTTACATTTTTGTTTTTTAATAATTTTATAAAAATATTCTGATGCAATATGACATACTTGTTTAGAGTTATCTCTAATGTGTTTTTTAATACCATTTTCTGTTATATAAAGACTGAATATTTTCATCTTTTTATCAACGTATTTAATACAATGATTTTCTGGATATTTTTCATTACATATTATATTTTTAATATATTCTGATAATAAACTATTTAACATATTTCTATTCATATCGTATATATCAAATATTTCTCTCATTTCATCTATTTTAATATAACATGTTTTCAATTCGTTTATAGTGTTAATTTCTATATTAGTATTTATATTTAATAATTCCATATTAACAAAATTTAAGATTTTGTTTAATTTAACTAAATCGTATAATAATCCAGTTTTACATCTTTTTTCTTTTAAATGGCGCATAAGAGAGACTTTTTGAGTAAAATTGTTTTTACATAAATTACATACAAAAGACATTTTATATTATGTATATAATAATTATTTTTAAATTATTATTTTACCGAACTACTTAAATATTTTGATATAAATTTTGTTATTTTATAACTTGAAATTATCTAATTTAATAATAATATAATTTTATGATCATCAAATATTGGTAAAAAAAGATATTTATTTATGTTAATTTTTAATACTTTTTATTTATTTTTTTTCAAAAAAAAAAAAAATTTTTTAAAAAAAAAATAAAAATTATTTTTATAAAAACAATATAAAAAAAATTTATTAAAATTAAAATAAATAA
>Ga0102864_1000412_pt1 | contig 10691 bp, 7 predicted proteins | sample Colrivmet1449B02_FD_84976 | JGI IMG/M metagenome (GOLD analysis project Ga0102864, IMG submission 84976) | Estuarine microbial communities from the Columbia River estuary - metaG 1449B-02 | ecosystem: Environmental > Aquatic > Marine > Intertidal zone > Estuary | place: USA: Columbia River...
AGCACGCAGTAGTGATGCGTTAGATCTAGTAGTTGATCAAAATTTAATTGGAGATCCTGAAGAAACCGCAAAGTTGGTGGCACCAATTATTAATCGATCCACAAGTGCTATTCAAAGTAGATTGACCGGTACTCGAAAATTTGTGTACATAGCAAAAGATATTACTCCAGCGCAATGGCTAAAGATCAAAGAAGCAATTGCAAGCAACAACTCTGGCAAGCCAATGTCGGAACGAATTGGAGGATTTTTTACGCAGCGCGGATTTAAGCGCGACTACCCAGGCAAAACCCTTTCGGCTAATACTTTGGGATTTGTAAATTCTGAAGGCGTTGGTGGAGGTGGCATAGAAGCTTCGATGAACTCGCTTTTGAGTGGCACTGATGGAATATTAACTTATGCAAGCGGGAAAGGCCCATCAATTCCGTCAGCAAGACAATCGCTGATTCCAGCAAAAGCTGGAACAAATATCCGCTTAACTATTGATCGAGATCTGCAATGGGTAACTGAAAATGCAATTGCAAGTGTTGCAAAGAAAACGCGAGCACAATCAATTACAGCCGTCGTAATGGATCCAGCAACTGGTGAAATTTTGGCATTAGCGACAGCTCCTACTTTTGATCCAAATAAATTCAATTTGACTAAATCAAATTTGCTGAAAATTCCTGCCGTGCAAGAGGCGTATGAGCCAGGCTCAACTGGCAAAGTAATGACATTTGCCGCTGCGCTTCAAGAGAGGCTGATTGAACCTACTACAGTATTCCAAATTCCAGATAAAATAAAAATAGCAGACACAGTATTTAATGATCACGAACCACATCCAAAGTGGAAGTTAACTTCGACTGGAATACTAGCTAAATCCAGCAACGTTGGAACAATAAAAATCGGCGAGAAAATGAGCGAGGATACGCTCCACTCTTACTTATCAAAATTTGGAATAGGTCAAAATGTGAATATGGGATTACCCGGAGAGAGTCCTGGAATTTTTAGTCCCGTAAATAAATGGTCAAGATCTTCAGCGCCAACCATCGCATTTGGACAAGGTTATTCACTTACTACGATTCAAGCGACAAGTGTATTTGCAACAATTGCAAACGGTGGCGTTCGAGCTGTTCCTCATATTGTTGCAGGGACGAGTAATCAAAATGGTCACTACACACCTAAATCAAATGATTCTGGCGTGAGGGTTGTAGATAAAGAAGTTGCCAAAACTTTAAGTTTGATGATGGAAAGTGTTGTAGAGGAGGGTGGAACTGCGCCAAGCGCTCAAATTCCTGGATATAGAGTGGCTGGAAAAACTGGAACTGCCAATAGATTTAACGATGAGTGCCGTTGTTACAGTGGCTATACAGCTTCATTTATTGGATTTGCACCTGCAGACAAACCACGTTTTGTTATGAGCATAACCATCCAAGATCCAAAAGGCATTCACTGGGGTGGATATTTAGGTGGCCCTGTATTTAAGGAAGTTATTTCTTATGCTCTCAAGAGTTATCAAATAGCACCGACAGGTAATCTACATGAAGCATTTCCACTGGATGCTGCAACATTAAAAAAGCGTACAAAAATAACTGCTGCGGCAGTAGCCAGGGATTAAGTAATAAAATGCGATCCAACTTACTCTCAGACTTTTCACTCCCATTAAGTGATATCGCTAACTTAATTGGAGCACAGGAGATGCTAGTAGCCGAAAAAGAACTTTCAGTACTAGGAATAACCATTGATTCAAATGATGTGATGCCAGGAGACTTATTTGTTGCTCTGCCAGGGTTAAAAGCGCATGGTGCTAAATACATTGATTTGGCAGTGGCTAACGGAGCAATTGCAGTACTGACCGACACTGCAGTAGAGGTTAAAACGCAAGTGCCTGTACTTCGTGTACCTGATCCAAGATTATGGGTAGGAGTAATTGCCGATAAATTTTACCGAAACCCTTCTAGTGCCATAAATGTAGTTGGGATAACTGGAACAAATGGCAAAACAACGACTTCTTATCTGCTACAACAAATTTGGGATTTTAATAAAAGAACTTCTGGCTTAATAGGTACAGTAGAAACACGTATCGGTGATGAAACTTTTCCAACTAAAAGAACAACCCCAGAGGCTCCTGAATTACAAACAATTTTTGCTATAATGCGCGAAAGACATAATTTAAATGTTGTTATGGAAGTCTCTAGTCATGCCTTAGCTTTAAACAGAGTTGAAGGAACTAAATTTTCCGCTGTGGCTTTTACCAATTTAAGCCATGATCATTTGGATTTTCATGAAAATATGGAAAATTATTATCAAGCAAAGAGTCGTCTTTTCAAATATGGGTTTTCAGAGAAAGCAATTATTAATATTGACGATTCTTGGGGCAAGCGTTTATATGAGGAAACGGAAATCGAAAAGATTTCAATTTCTACCCAAAATCAGAAAGCAAATTGGAAAATTATTGATAGTAATTCAAGTAGTTCTAGAGTTAACTTAACTGTAACTGGACCCAGCGGTATTTTACTTTCTATTGAAAGTCCATTAATGGGAGATTACAACAGTGCAAATGTACTAATGGCTCTCGCTCTTGCCGTGGAAAGTGGAATAGACCCACTAGCTGCAGCAGATGCGCTCAACTCGGCTAAAGGTGCTCCAGGGAGAATGGAATCAATTGAGTTAGGGCAAAGTTTTACCGCAATAATTGATTACGCACACACACCCGATGCAGTCACTGCGGCCCTAAAAGCAGTTCGTGGAGCAACACAAGGGAAAATTATTGCAGTGTTAGGTTGCGGTGGAGATAGAGATGCTGCAAAGCGGCCACTAATGGGTAAATCATTAATTTCAGGTGCAGATATAGCAATTTTCACTAGCGACAATCCTAGAAGCGAAGATCCAACTTCAATTTTAGATCAAATGCATGAAGGCTTGGAATTAGCAGAGAATCATTTTGTAATAGTTGACAGGCAAGAGGCAATAAAATTCGCAGTAAATCAGGCAGCGCGAAATGATTGTGTGCTCATCCTGGGCAAAGGCCATGAAACTGGACAAGAGATCATGGGGAAAGTCTCTCCATTTGATGACAGGGTCGAATTGAAGAATGCGATTAGGGCAGCAAAATGATTCCATTAACTGTCACTCAAATTTCAGAAATAGTCGATGGAAAAGTAATAGGAGATGGCAGTAAATTAATTACTGGAGCAGCATTTTTTGACTCTAGAGAAATAATTCTAAATGGAATTTTTCTAGCTCTCAAAGGTGAACATGTTGATGGTCACGAGTTTGCACTTCAAGCACTAAAAGGCGGGGCAGGCGTAGTTATATGCAGTCGAGAAGTAGGGCCTACTTGCATAGTGGTGACGGAAGTAGTTGAGGCAATAACAAAATTAGCTGCTTATGTGAGACAAATGATTTCAGGTATGAAAGTTATTGCAATAACTGGATCTCATGGAAAAACAACAACTAAGGACTTAACTAAACACTTATTATCAATGATGGGTGAAACTATTGCACCCAAATCTTCATTTAATAATGATTTAGGTGTCCCGGTGACGATTTTAGAGTGCAGCGAAAACACCAAATTTTGCATCTTAGAAATGGGAGCAAGACATTTGGGTGACATTTCTAAATTGGAACGAACTTTTCTTCCAGATTTAGGGGTCGTGCTCGGAGTAGGAAGTGCACATATTGGAGTTTTCGGTTCGCAAGAGATAATTGCTAAAGCGAAAAGTGAAATGGTGAGTAATTTAGAACCCGAAAAAATCGCAATTTTGGGTTCTTATGATGACCTAACTGTGAATATGAAGAATTTAACTAAGGCGAATGTTATTACTTTTGGTGAAAATTCAAATAATGATGTCAGAGCAACTGATGTTGAAATTCGAGAAGGTTTTGCTCACTTTGATTTAGTTACCTCTTATGGTCGGGAAAGTGTGGCGCTTAGACAAGCTGGAAGACATCAAGTTGCAAATGCTTTGGCTGCGGCAGCCATTGCAACTGCATTAAATATGCCAATCGATAAAATTAGTGCTGGACTTTCAACGGCTGAGAGTTCTAGTAAATGGAGAATGGAATTACATGAAATAGCCGGAAGATTGATAATCAATGATTCTTACAACGCCAATCCAGAAAGCATGTTTGCTGCCCTTGATTCATTGCGATTATTCGCTCAAGAGCGGGGCGGGCGTGCTTGGGCGTTTTTGGGGAAGATGCATGAACTTGGAGATTATTCGTTAATCGGGCATCGTGAGGTAGCTCGTAGAGCCAGAGATCTGGAGATTGACCATTTAGTGGCGATTGGCATAAAAGAATATCTAATTGAAAGTGAGTCAGGTTCAACTGAAATTGTATTTGTTGAAAATATCGAGAGCGCACGGGAAATAGCAACGGGAAGTGAAGCCGGAGATGTGATACTTATCAAAGGTTCAAGAGCTGAGGTGTTAGAAAAATTAGCAGAACTTCTAATCGGAGATTTAAATGATCTGCCAATGAATGAAAGTGAAGGTTAACCACCGATGAAGGGAATCCTACTTTCGGGCGCACTCGCATTTTTGTTTGCGTTGTTTGCCACGCCTCTTGCTATTAAATTATTAGTAAAGAAAAGTTATGGGCAGTTCATTAGAGATGATGGTCCAACTACACATCATACGAAGCGTGGCACCCCGACAATGGGTGGAACTGTAATTATTTTTTCAGTAATTTTTGCATATTTTATATCGCACTTACTTACAGGTAGAGAACCAACTGTTTCTGCTATTTTGGTATTGGCTCTCATGTCAGGGTTGGGTTTTGTTGGATTTTTAGATGATTGGCTCAAAGTTTCACGTCAGCGATCTTTAGGATTACGTGCAAGGTCAAAGATATTTGGCCAAAGCGTAGTTGCTATTTCATTTGCTTGGGCTGGTTTAAATTTTCCAGATGACACGGGACTGACACCGGTTTCATTGAATTTATCTACAGTGCGAGATACTTCACTTAAATTGGGAGCGGTCGCAGTAGTAATTTGGGTTTTCTTGATGATAGTTGCCACAAGCAACGGTGTTAATTTAACTGATGGATTGGATGGACTCGCTACCGGCGCTTCAGTAATGAGCTTTTTGGCCTTTGTTCTCATAGGTGTCTGGGAGTTTGGGCAAAGTTGTGCCGTATCTCCTGGATTAAAATGTTATCAAGTACGTGATCCATTGGATTTGGCGGTTTTATCTGCAGCACTAGCAGGTGCAACATTTGCTTTTCTCTGGTGGAATGCCAGCCCGGCTAAAATATTTATGGGCGATACAGGTTCGCTAGCATTAGGTGGAGCTCTTGCAGGACTAGCCGTTACTTTACGCACTGAACTCTTATTAGTTCTTATCGGTGGATTGTTCGCAATAATTACATTATCTGTGATTTTGCAAGTTGGTTACTTCAAAGCAACTAAAGGAAAGCGGCTATTCCGAATGGCGCCATTGCAACACCATTTCGAATTACTTGGCTGGGGTGAAGTAACAATTGTGATCCGTTTCTGGATTATCGCGGGACTTTGTGTTGCCGCAGGCTTAGGAGTTTTTTACGCCGATTGGGTTGTTGGATAAATGAAACAAGAGATCTTGGTTGCAGGACTAGGGGTAACCGGAGCGGCAACGGCAAAAGCTTTAGCCAAATTAGGAAAGCAGATTTTAGTATACGAAGAAGATAATTCTGCGGCGATGCAAAATAAAGCAAACGAGATGAGATTGATTGCCAATATTGAAGTAACTTTTACGCAACCAGAAATCTTGCCGAAGCTAATTATTACTTCTCCTGGATGGAAGCCCGATCATCCAGTTTTGATTCGTGGCTTAAGTAGTGGTTGCGAAGTGATTAGTGAAGTTGAATACGCGTGGAGAATTGATCAAGGAAGTATAAAACCTAAAATTTGGATTGGACTCACTGGGACTAACGGAAAAACCACAACGGTGAGTATGGCTGAAGCTATGTTTCTTGCTGATGGAAAAAAAGCTGTGGCATGTGGCAATATAGGAAAAACCGTTATTGAAGTAATTACTGGTGAAGATAAAGTCGACTATTTGATTATTGAACTTTCCTCTTTCCAATTGCATTGGTCAGAAAAACTTTGCCTAGATAGCGCTGCGATCCTAAATATTGCAGATGATCATTTAGATTGGCATGGATCTTTTATTGAGTATCTGGCAGCAAAAAAACGGATAACTAATGGCGCGAAGCAGATCATAATTAATCGTGATGATCGGCATTTGAATGGAATTGAATTTAAGGGCGATCATAAGTTGGTGAAATTCACACTCGATGCACCACGTCCAGGTGAAGTCGGCGTTGTGGAAGAGCTTTTAGTTGATCGTGCCTACGTCGATGATCCACAAGAGGCGAGTGTGCTGGCTGAACTTTCTGATATAAAGCCACAAGCGCCGCACAATGTTGCAAATGCATTAGCGGCGATGGCATTGGCACGCAGCTGTGGAGTGAAAGTTGAATCGATTTCAGAGGGACTCAGAAATTTTACTCCGGGGCATCACAGAATTGAAGAAGTCGAAAACTTATCTGGTATCCGATGGATAAATGATTCTAAAGCGACCAACCCGCATGCCGCTAATGCTTCGCTAGCCGCATTCTCCTCCATTGTTTGGATCGCAGGTGGGTTAGCAAAAGGTGCAGATATGGAAGATCTAGTTAAAAGTAAAGCAAGCAGATTGAAGGCAGTACTTCTTATTGGCACTGATCGAGAGTTGATCTCTGATGCTCTTACTAAACATGCACCTGAAATTCCAAAATACCTGATCGATGGGGATTCTTCAGAGGAACTCATGGAGAAGTTAATAATTAAGGGCATGGAGTTGGCAGTTAGCGGAGATGTGGTTTTGTTGGCACCAGCCTGCGCTTCCATGGATCAATTTACATCTTATGCGCATAGGGGAGATCTATTTGCCGAAAAGGTAAAGCAACTTTTAGGAAGTAAGAAATGAAAAAAAATACTCTGGTAGTAAATAAAAATATATTTTCTAATCCAACTGCTGCCTACAACCTACTTCTCGGTTCGGCAGGAGTTTTAATTGTTTTGGGACTCATAATGGTTTTGTCGGCATCTGGAGTTCGATCGTACTTTACATCTGGATCATCATTTTCTATTGCTGGGCGACAATTGATGTGGTTTTGCGTTGGAATAATTCCGATGTGGCTAGCTTTTAAAATTCCACCAAAAGCGTGGAAACGTCTAATTCCGGCGTTTCTAGTCATAGTTTTCGGACTTGAACTTGCAGTTTTTTTGCCAGGAATTGGAATTGAAATTAATGGAAATAGAAATTGGATCAACCTTGGGTTATTCACTATTCAGCCAAGCGAGATTGCTAAATTTGCAATAACTATTTGGGCGGCTCAAGTTTTGGCTCAACTTGAGAAAGGTGCATTAGATCAACGACGGGCAGTTTATTCATTAATAATTGGTTTTGGTCTAATCAGTACGCCAATACTTGCGGGCGGAGATTTAGGAACGACCTTAATACTTGCGGCGATTTTAATGGCATTGTTATTTTTAACGGGAATGAAATATCGGCATCTTTTTGGCATAGGTCTTATTGGAGCACTCTTACTATTCGCAGTTTTAATGACCAGACAATCGCGATTGGCAAGGTTGAGGTCCTTTTTAGATCCATTTGCTGCAAGTAATTATCATGGCGCAGGTTGGCAGCCTGCCCACAGCATCATGGCATTAGCATCTGGAGGAATTTTTGGTGTTGGTTTAGGAGGCAGTCGACAGAAGTGGGGAAATCTAGGTCCAGAAGCGCACACCGATTTCATTTTCGCAGTTATTGGCGAAGAGATGGGCTTGTTTGGAACAGTTTTAGTTTTATTAGCCTTTTTGGCTTTTATCTGGGCAGGTATAAATGTTGCAATTAAAACAAAAGATCCATTCACTAGATATGCGGTTGCTGGGATAGTGGCCTGGATCAGTGTTCAAGTAACAATAAATATTGCTTCTGTAATCGGAATGTTTCCAGTAGTTGGCGTACCGTTGCCATTCATCTCGTACGGCGGTTCTGCGCTAATTAGTTCGATGATGGCATTGGGCTTTCTCGTTGGAGCAGCTAGGCGAGAACCAGGAGCCAAAGAGATTTTGGATAAGCGACCACCTTTGTTTATCTTCAATCGAGGAAGTAAATGAAAATAGTAATTGCCGGTGGTGGCACAGCGGGCCATGTCTTGCCAGCCCTTGCGGTTGCTAATGAAATCAAAAGTAGATTCAATAATGTAAATATTCTGTTTTTAGGATCCAAAGGGGGCGCAGATGAAAAACTTGTGCCTGCTGAAAATTATCAGATCAAGTATTTGCCCAAAGCCGATTTTCCGCGGAAATTAAATTTTGCTTCCATAACTTTCACCCCTCGCTTCTGCGGGGCGTTAATTAAATCCCTCTTTCTGTTAAGAAATGCAAATCTTGTTGTGGGTTTTGGAGGCTACGTTGCGACGCCGGTATACGTTGCTGCGCGAATGCTTGGTATCTCGATTGCACTACATGAAGCTAATTTACTCCCAGGCCTTGCAAATCGATTGGGTCGCAAGTGGGCGAAAGTAATTGCAGTTTCTAACCCAATAAATAATTGGCAAGATCAAGAGGTTGTTGGATTCCCGATGCGAAATAGTATTACGGAAGTAGCAAAGATAACTGGACAAGAATTGATTTTAGCTAAGTTAGCAGCGCGCAAAGAGTTGAGGTTGCCGCTAGAAGGTAAGAACTTACTAGTAATGGGAGGTTCTTTAGGTTCGCAGAAAATCAATAACGCTGTTATTGAAATTTTGGCTCAATTAAATGATGAGAAAATCTCAATTTTGCATTTAGTTGGCGTGGGAAATGCCACTTCAATTGAAGCTAATGGTTACATACAAATTCCTTATTTGGAAAAAATGGAGTTAGCGTACTTGGCTGCTGATCTGATTATTGCTAGAGCTGGAGCAGGTACATGTGCAGAGATTGAAGCGATGGGACTGCCAGCCATCTTTATTCCATTATCGATTGGAAATGGTGAACAAGTCGCAAATGCAGAAAAATATTTCAATCGAGGAAGTGCAAAATTAATCTTGAATGATAATCTAACTTCTAGCAATTTATTAACTGCGATTTTAGAAATATGTAGATCATATGACCAGTTTTCAAAAGTTGCCGAAACAAATAGAAATACTAAATTGTCAGCTGCTTCAGATTTTGTTGACTTAATTAACAAGAATATTTTGAATTCCCTCAAAGGGGTAAATTAATGTTGAACGAACCAGTACATTTTATCGGCATCGGTGGTGCTGGGATGAGTGCTATCGCAAGAATTCTTTTGGATCGTGGAATTCAAGTCTCAGGTTCCGATGCCAAAGATTCCATAGTCATTGCCAGTTTGAGAGCAATGGGGGCGACAGTTGAAATTGGACACCATGCAAGTAATATTTTATCTGCGAAAACAGTTGTTACATCGACTGCTATAAAGAACAGTAATCCTGAACTAAAGGCAGCTTTGCAATCTGGAATTCCAGTTCTGTCCCGCGCTGAATCATTAAGTGAACTAATGAAAGGCTATAGATCAGTTGCAGTCGCTGGCACTCATGGGAAAACTACAACTACTTCAATGTTGGCAGTGGCTATTCAAGAATGTGGAGTTGATCCATCTTTTGCAATAGGAGGAACTCCAAATGATTCAAATTCCAATTCACATCATGGCAATGGCGATATCTTTATTGCCGAGGCAGATGAGTCAGATAGCTCATTTTTAGTTTATAACCCTGTTGGCGCCATCATTACAAATGTGGAGATAGATCATGTGGATCACTTCTCGTCAAAAGAACAGTTACACCAAACTTTTATCGATTTTATTAAATCTACAAAAGAATTTTTGATTATCTGCATCGATGACGATGGGGCAAAGGAAATCGCTCTAGTAGCAAACGAATTAAAGTTAAAAGTCATCACCTATGGAGAATCTGAGAATGCTCAAGTAAGAATTTCCCATGTTTCAACCTCTGCCACAGGTTCTTTTTTTAGAATAACTTGGCAAGGAATTGTTCTTGGCGAAATCTCGTTGAATATTCCAGGCAGACATAATGTGCTTAATGCGACGGCAGCACTAGCAGCCGGCATAGCTCTAGAGCTAAATCCAAATCAATTAATATCAGGCCTATCTAAATTTCATGGAGTACGTCGTAGATTTGAACTAAAAGGTGATGTAAAAAATATTAGAGTTTTTGATGATTACGCGCATCATCCAACCGAAGTTAGCGCCACGATTGCAACGGCTAGGGATGTTGTAGTCGGAGGAAAAATTATCGTGATTTTTCAGCCACATCGGTACTCTCGTACGCTTGCTTTTGCCGAAGGGTTTGCCGAATCCCTTTCAGTCGCTGATCAAGTAATTTTGCTAGATATATATGGTGCAGGGGAGGAGTCGATCCCAGGGGCTAGCAGTTCAGTCATAGCAGAAATGATCCGAGACCTTGGAACAAAAGTAGATTTTGAACCTTCGATCCTATCTGCGATCGAATTGGCGATAACTGGAGCAAAACCAAATGATTTGATCATAACCATGGGCGCCGGAGACGTCACATCACTTGGTAATCAGATTCTTACGAGATTAGCTGAGGCAGCTAAATCAGATGAATCGTAAAAGGATTTACATCGGTGCATCTGTAATTTCAATCTTGCTTTTAGCTTATCTTTTAGGCTGGTCAGGTTTAATGACTATAAATCAGAT
>Ga0102864_1000416_pt1 | contig 10647 bp, 9 predicted proteins | sample Colrivmet1449B02_FD_84976 | JGI IMG/M metagenome (GOLD analysis project Ga0102864, IMG submission 84976) | Estuarine microbial communities from the Columbia River estuary - metaG 1449B-02 | ecosystem: Environmental > Aquatic > Marine > Intertidal zone > Estuary | place: USA: Columbia River...
CATGAGTTAGTTTCAAACTCATCTTCAGAATCTGCAAGTAGCTGACCTGGTTCAACTAAATCATCGCCAGCAGAAATCACAACGACTCTGGGATGCGGAAGTGTTGGCAGGCGATCTAATCCAATAGATGCGGCCAAACCAATCTGGGTCGATCTAATTCTTATACCGCCACGTAAAACTAATCGCTCGCCAGCATAAATATCTGTTGCAAGGGTTGCGCCATGGGCATCTAATAGCGGCATATCAAATGGTGAAAGTGGCTCCGCAATTTCTAAGAGCTTCGCTAAGAGCTCTTCGACGCTCGGCTGTTGTTCCATGACTAAACCTTACTTCTTAAATAGAGTATTTCCGTGGATATAGCTAATTCTAAAAAGCGGGAACTTAGAGAGCGGTTTCGCTCCGAGCGATCTCTCCGAGACTTGTCAGAATCATGGACCCACATAATTAATTCAGATGAGTTTCAAAGTGCCAAAACTATTGCGAGTTACATCTCATATGACGATGAACCTGCTACAAAAGATTTGAATGAACAGATTCTTAAAAGTGGAAAGAAGCTGGTGCTTCCCAGGATGTTGAAGGACAAGAGCCTCGAATGGATTGTTTGGGATGGCGAGGAAACCAAACTTAAAAAGGCTGGAAAGATTCTCGAACCTGTTGGTGAAATCATTTCAGGTAACGAAATTGATATTGTGATAGTTCCCACTTTGCACGCCACTCGTGATGGACATCGATTAGGCCAAGGCGGCGGTTCATATGACCGAGCGTTAGCAAATATTTTTGCTTGGAGAATTGGTCTTATTTATTCCGGCGAACTTACAGTCGAGCCATTTCCAGTTGAAGCGCATGACATCAAGTTAAGCGCAGTAGCAACACCAGATTTAATCGTTCGATTCTCTAATTAAGTTCATCAAGATGGCGGGCCATAACAACTCGCTGCACCTGGTTTGTTCCTTCATAAATCTGAGTTAATTTAGCATCGCGCATCATTCGTTCTACCGGATAATCTGAAACGTAACCATATCCACCAAGAACTTGAACTGCATCGGTTGTAACTTTCATCGCAACATCGGTTGCAAAACATTTTGCTGCTGCCGAGAAGAAAGTTAGATCTTTCTCGCCCCGCTCACTTTTCACCGCTGCAGAATATGTAAGTTGTCTGGCTGCCGCGATATTCATTGCCATATCGGCCAACATGAACTGAACTCCTTGGAAATCAAAAATCTCTTTACCGAATTGCTTACGTTCGTGTGAATATTTAGTAGCAACTTCAAATGCACCTTGCGCAATTCCAAGTGCCTGTGCAGCGATGGTAATTCGAGTGTGGTCGAGAGTTTTCATCGCGAGTGCAAAACCAGAACCTACTTCACCGATTCTTCTATCATCTGAAATCTTTACGCTATCAAAATAAACTTCGCGCGTTGGCGATCCTCTAAAACCCATCTTCTTTTCATGCCCGCCAAATGAAACTCCGGCATCACTCTTCTCTACAACGAAAGCAGTTATTCCTTTAGCGCCAAGAGTCGCATCAGTCTGTGCCAATACTGTGTAGAAATCTGAGAAGCCGGCATTTGAAATCCATTTCTTACTGCCGCTAATAACCCAACTATCTCCATCTTTAACCGCTTTAGTTTTCATTGCAGCAGCATCAGAACCTGCTTCTGATTCTGATAAGCAATAAGAGAATCCCTTACCGGCCGCTAATTGCGGCAAATATTTAGCTTTCAATTCTTCACTGCCTGCGAGAATAATTGGAAGTGAACCTAATTTATTGACTGCTGGAATCAATGATGAGGAACCACAAACTCTTGCAACTTCTTCAATAATAATTACTGTGGCGAGAGAATCTGCGCCTTGCCCACCATATTTTGAATCAACATGTGCAGCGGCTAAGTCTGCGGCTTGCAGCGCTTCAAATGCTTCTTGTGGGAAACGTGATTCTTCATCTACTGCTTTTGCGAAGGGCGCAATTTTCTTTGTCGCAAGTGCGCGCACGCTCGTCCGAAGTGATTCGTACTCTTCTTCAAATAGCGGATCCATGGGTTAATTAACTCAATTTTCTTTCGGTTCGTCCAGTTTAGATAAACCAGCGAGATATTTATTGTATTTGGCTAAATCATCATCTTCGCCCATCGCTGCAGCTCTATCTTCAGCTCGATCGATGCGGCCAGTTTCTTTCTTATCAGCGCGAACCCATTGAATAAAAGTTGCAACAAGTGCAATAAGGATTGGAATTTCTCCCATTGCCCAACCGACTGCTCCGCCGGCACTTTGATCTGCCAAAAGATCAGTTGCCCATGGACGTTCCAAACTTAAGAAATATCCACCATCTAATAGCGTTGTAGCGGATAGAAGTGCAATTGAGAAGAATGCATGAATGCTCATCGCAGCGAATAACACAATGATTCGAACAATATAAGGAATTCGTTTTGGTGATGGATCAATTCCTACTATCACATGGAAGAAAAGCGCACCTGCCAACAGGAAATGAATATTCATAAATAAATGGCCCTGATGGCTTTGCATCAGATCACCGAAGAGCGGCGTCATATATAGCAAGAAGAGTGAACCATCAAAAATTGCTAACGCCACAACCGGGTTTGAAATAACTTGAAAATATTTTGAGTGCATGAGGGCAATTAAATTTCCACGAATTCCGCGTTCATCTGGAGTTCGACCAATCGGAAGTGTTCGTAGTGCAAGTGTTATGGGTGCACTGAGAACGAAACCAATGGGCGCAACCATTCCTAAAATCATGTGAGCAACCATGTGATATGAGAATGCGAAGTGCGCATACGCACCAAGTCCACCGCTCGTTGCAAAATCAGTTGCTGCTACTGCAAGTGCGAATGAAACAGTCCGGCCAACTGGCCACTTATCGCCACGCTTTGCCAGAATCACTACACCTCTTATATATAGTGCAGTTATAAAAATTAGTATTCCTAAGAAAGCAGCATCCGGAACATAGGTCCACAAAACATTATTTAGCGTCGGAGCTGGAAGCATTGGGCTTCCGGCAATTGCTTCTGCAACACCTACAACTCTTGGATTTGCGGGAGTTGGAGGCGCACTAGTTGAAAGCCAAGATCCCACGCTAATTGCAGTAATCATCACAATTACTTCGACAATTAGAAGTTGGTAGACCTGTCTCGAACCCGCTAATTTCTTAATTATAAATTTACGGTGGGTAGCTCCGATAAAAATAAGAATTGCACTCAATAAGATTTTATAAATAACTAAATTGCCATATTGCGAATTCCAAGCATCTCGAAAATTCAATCTGGTCCAAGCATTTAATGATCCACTTAAAACCACCGCAATTGCTGACCACAGAGCCAAAGTGCTAAACCTTGGGATTGATATTTCGCGCTCTTGCTTACTAATGAAGATCAAGGCAATAATTCCACCAACCCAGAGCGATATTCCTATTACGTGAATTAATAAGGATCCGATTGCTAAACCATGATTTCCTGAACTACTTGAGTGGCTCTGAAAAACGGGTGCGAGAACCCCGATAAAAGTAATTGCCAGAATAAAAAATGAACCAGTAGTTCGCTTAATTCTTGGGATAAGCAGAAGCACAATGGCGGCTGCTGCAATGTTTATTGCGAAACTTTTGCCTAACGCAGTCTGGGTAACAAAAGATTTAATAACTACGAGATCAAAAGAATCAATAATTGGTGTGGCTAGCAAATTTGAGAGTTCTACAAATAACACACCGAGGCTAGACATAAACCAAGCTGCTGCTGGGATTATTGCAAGATTGCGAATTCGAATTCCCTCTGGCAATAATCTTGCGTGTTCCTCGCGGATAAAGAATCCAATTGCAACTAACAGCCCGATTAACGTCGTGGCTGAAAGAATTTGTAAATCTTTAACTAGTGGCGTTAAAAATCCTAAGATGCCGCCAGCACTTTGGACATGAGAATCAACCGAAAAAAACATTAATGGCTAACCGCTATTTACGCTTTGGTCTTTTTGATCCACCAAAACTCTGTTTCGCGTACCAAACTAGAAAAATAAACACAAACGCTGCCAGAACTAATAGCGTGTAAACGAAGGCGTTTGATCCGCCATTTAAATTCTTTTCAACTTCAGTTGTAATTACTGTTGTTGGTTCTGGAGATGGAGTTCCTGCGCTCGAAGGTGCATTAAACATAAATGTATACGAACCGGTAAGTGGGTCTTCGGTATCAGAAAGTAAAGTGTAATTAACGGTATAGACGCCGGTTGTAATTAATTCAGTTAAACCAACCTCAGCACTATTGCCATTAATTGTTATCGATCCATCATCAACCGCAACACCATTTGGATCATTTACAACTATTAAGCTTCCTTGTTCAGAGAGTGGCGCAGCAGTAGAAATTGCAATTGAGTTTGGAGAAGTTGTGAGAACAGATCCTGCTTGTGGGACCGAAGCAGTGATGCTATTTGCGAAGGCAGAGGATGAATAAACAGGTAATAGAAGAATCAGTCCTGCTATTGCAGATCGAATTACTCGGCCGGCCTTCATGATTTCCCCTCTATTTGCTTCTCGATTAGATGTAATTCTCTCACTTCTTTACACTAGTGCCCATGCCTACGTATGAATATGCCTGCACCAAGTGCGGCCACCAATTCGAGGCGCTCCAATCATTTAGCGATGACGCCCTCACCGAATGACCAGAATGCAAGGGTGAAGTGCAGAAGGTTTATTCGAATGTGGGTGTTGTATTCAAAGGATCAGGCTTCTATAAAACAGATTCCAGAACTACTAAACCATCTCAACCGTCAAAAACACCAGCAGCACCGACACCGCCCCCGGCTCCAAAAAATGATTAACCGTGATGTGGTGGGCGATCGCTCTCAATTTCTAAATCGCGTTTTGAATCATCATCTTCACGAGGATCAATTTCATCTTGCGTTACTTTTGGCAAAATTTTCGGATCGCTCATAACTCGATTGTAATCAACTAATAGAGAGAATAGAAGTCATGTTTGAGAAGTTGGGTCACTTTTTAGTAAGACGTCGTAAGGCAGTATTGGCTGGCTTTATTGTTGCCACTATTGCAGCAGGCGTAATTGGTTCACTTGTACTCGCCCGACTTGAAGGTGGCGGATATTCAGACCCAAATAGTGATTCTTCAAAAGCTGCTACATATTTAACAGATACTTTCAAAGTAAAAGATCCAGCAATTATTTTTATTGTTGATGCTGGTAAGAGCGTTGCAGATCCAGCAGTTGCCGCTGAAGTTGCACCAATTGAAGCTGATTTGCGTTCGATGCCAGATATCGCCAAGACCCTTTCTTATTGGAGCGCTGGTGGTGCAAAACAGTTGATGAGCGAAGATGGAAACGCTGCTTACCTCTTTATCTATGGCGATGAAGCAGATCCAACTCTTCTAAGTGGCTTAGCTTCGGATCTACGGAAGAAATATGATGGCCAAGTTGGAAACTTAAGAATTTATGTTGGCGGTATCGCAACATTTAACGATGCAATAAATAAACGAATTTCAAGTGATTTAAAGTTTGCGGAAGCTATTTCGATTCCGCTTACTTTCCTCTTTCTTCTATTTGTTTTTGGTGGCCTAATCGCATCAGCAATGCCAGTGATTGTCGCCGTCAGCGCAATACTTGGCGCTTTCCTTATTCTCTATTTGATAAGCCTTGTCACGGGCGTAAGTATCTTCGCTCTTAACTTAGTAACCGGTTTAGGTATGGGTCTTGGCATTGATTACTCACTATTGATGGTTAATCGCTTCCGTGAAGAGTTGCATGCTGGAAAGAGCGTTGAGGAATCAGTTGCGCAGACCGTTAAGACAGCGGGCCGAACTGTTTTCTTCTCAGGCATAACTGTGATGATCAGCCTTGCAGCACTTACCTTCTTCCCGCAAATGTTTTTGAAGTCATTTGGTTATGCCGGGGTTTCGGTAGTTGCAATAGCAATTCTTGGTGCACTAATTCCGCTTCCCGCAATCTTGGCTTTACTTGGAAATAAGATTGATAAATTTGTTGTGCGTAAGAGTGCGATTGTGCCAAAGGAAGATGGTCGTTGGGCTCATACCGCACGTTATGTAATGAAGCGCCCGGTAGCAGTTGTAGTTCTATCACTATTAATTCTAGGAACTCTGGCTTCGCCAATTAAAGATATCGTCTTCTCGCAAGTTGATACCCGAGTTCTGCCTGCTTCTGACAAAGCAGCAATTGCGGCAAAAGTTGGCCAGGACAAATTCCCTGGCGAGCAAGCAAACCCAGTTGAAATAGTTATTCCAAATGGAACAACAAAAATGGTTGATATCAATAGCTTTGTAAGTGATCTCGCAAATGTTCCAGGAATAATAAATATTGGTGCACCTGAAACTGTTGGCTCTGATGTTCGCATAGCTGCTATTCACAGTATGAGTGCACGTTCACCCGAAGCGGAAAATATGATTATTAAGATTCGTGAACTAAAAGTTCCAGAAGGAACTTTAGTTGGTGGCGTCGCTGCAGATTATGCAGATAGCCAGATTGGTATCGCAAAAAAGTTACCACTTGCATTGGGCTGGATTGCAATTGGAACATTGCTTCTACTCTTTATGTTTACCGGCTCAATAATTCTGCCAATTAAAGCGCTAATCTTAAACTTGCTCTCACTTTCAGCCACATTGGGTGTAATGACCTGGATCTTTATCGGAGATAATTTAACTTGGCTTGTTGGTTCATTTACCAATACCGGAAGTATCGATACCTCGATAGTTATTCTGATTGCAGTTGTCGCCTTCGGTTTATCAATGGACTACGAAGTATTTCTACTATCTCGAATAAAAGAAGAGCACGATGCTGGCCATTCAAATATCGAATCAGTAGCGCTCGGACTTCAAAAATCTGCCCGAATCATTACGGCAGCTGCAGTAATTCTTTCAGTGGTATTTGCAATCTTTGTGACAAGTGGTGTTACCTCCATTAAGGCCATGGGATTTGGTGTCGCCTTTGCGATTCTTCTTGATGCAACATTGGTTCGCGCCTTACTAGTCCCCGCCCTGATGCGCTTATTTGGGGAGCGCAATTGGTGGGCACCGAAGGCGTTAAAGCGATTCACAATTAGCCATTAAACTTCTGCAATGGATTTGATAGTAACCCTTCAATGTAAGGACCAACCTGGGATCGTGCATGCGATGACGACTGCCGTCTTAGGTGTTAAGGGAAACATTATTGAGAACCAACAATTTACAGATCCAACAACTCAAGACTTTGTAATGCGCACGCGATTTGAAACCGAATTGGAAATTGCAAAGGTTAAAGACGCACTTGAATCAGGGTTAAGCCAGTTCAAGCCAAATCTCTCTTTGCGTTCTGCAACAAAGCATAAGCGGGCGTTAATACTTGTAACCAAAGAGTCGCACTGTTTGCGTGACTTGTTGTATTTACAAGAGCTTGGCGAATTACCTATCGAGATTCCTGCAGTAGTTTCAAACCACAGTGATTTGAAAGCGCTAGTGGAATCCCATGGCATTAAATTTATTGACCAGAGCAAACTATCTAAAACTGATGCCGAGAAGCAGATATCTGATTTAGTTAAAGAGTTAGAGATAGATCTTGTGGTTTTAGCCCGTTACATGCAGATTCTCACCAAAAATTTTTGCGAGCAAATGTCTGGTCGAATAATCAATATTCACCATTCATTCCTTCCTGGATTTAAAGGCGCGAAGCCATATCACCAAGCACATGCACGCGGTGTAAAAACTATTGGTGCAACGGCCCACTTTGTTACACCAGAGCTAGATGAAGGCCCAATTATTGACCAGGATGTTGTTCATGTAACACATGCCTCGACACCAGAAGATTTAATCTCAACTGGTCGCGACATTGAACGCCGGGTTTTATCTCGCGCCGTTCGTGACTTTGCACAAGATCGTATTTTTATTGTCGGCGATCGAACAGTTGTTTTTCATAATTAAAAAGTATTTGGTGTCCTAGGCGGGAGTTGAACCTGCGACCTACCGCTTAGGAGGCGGTTGCTCTATCCACTGAGCTACTAGGACCTAAAAAACTTAGAAATAAAAAATATTAGACTTTTATTGAAAGTAAGTTTACTTAACTTTAACGGGGTTTGCCTATTGCTTACTTGCTGGGCTAGGCTGGTAAAAATAGCAAAATACTCGTTTGGAGTTGGTTTTAATGAAGGCCCTAGTTTTAGGCGCCGGTGGAGTTGGTAGAGCAATAGCTAATATTGCTTCTCGTCGTTCATTCATTACAGAATTAGTAATCGCAGATCGCAATTTATCTCGCGCTGAAGATGCCGTAAATCGCTTGAAGGATCCCCGCTTCTCTGCCGCACAAGTAAATGCAGCAGAACTCGAAGATATCCGTGAATTAATTCGTAAGGCAAACCCGGATATTGTCATCAACGCAGTTGATCCACGTTTTGTAATGCCGATATTTCTTGCTTGCGAGATTGAAAATAAAAATTATTTAGATATGGCCATGTCACTATCTAGGCCACACCCGCATTATCCGTATACCGAAACCGGTGTGAAGTGTGGTGACGAACAATTTGCACGTGATTGGAATTGGAGCGAACGCGGAATTTATGCCTTGATTGGCATGGGCGTTGAACCTGGTTTAAGTGATGTCTTTGCAAAGTATGCAAGCGACGAATTGTTCTCACGCATTGATTCAATAACAGTTCTAGATGGATCAAATTTAGTTGTCGCAGGTTCAGAATTTGCACCATCATTCTCGATTTGGACAACAATTGAAGAGTGTTTGAATCCACCACTAGTTTGGGAAGATCGCCGAGGTTGGTACACAACTGAACCCTTCTCAGAACTTGAAATCTTTGACTTCCCTGATGGGATTGGTCCAGTCGAATATGTGAATGTTGAACACGAAGAAGTTGTCTTAATTCCACAGAAAATTGAAGCTAAGAAAGTTAACTTCAAATATGGGCTTGGTGCACAATTTATTTCAATCTTGAAGACAATCCATATGCTCGGAATGGATCGCACTGAAACTGTAGATGTGCAAGGTATTCAAGTTTCACCACGAGATTTGTTGGCAGCATCACTTCCTGATCCAGCAACACTTGGTTCAAGAATGACTGGTAAGACTTGTGCTGGTTCACTTGTTAAAGGTCTAGATAAGAGTGGCGAACCAAAAGCGGTTTATCTTTATAACGTAATTGATAATGCTTGGTCTATGGAAAATTATGGTGATCAAGCCGTTGTTTGGCAGACTGCAATTAATCCAGTTATAGCAATGGAACTTATTCATGAAGGAATTTGGAAGCCAGAGGCCGGAGTGAATGGCCCCGAGTGGTTTGATTCAAAACCATTCCTAGCAAAACTTGAAGAGTATGGAACTTCATGGCATATCCGCGACGAATCAACAGCTGGGATAGTAAAATAAGTAAATGGCTACCGCGCTAGTAACAGGAGCCACTGCAGGTATCGGTGAATCCTTTACTAGATTGCTTGCCACAAAAGGTTTTGACTTGGTTCTCGTAGCCCGCGATAAAAAGCGGCTACAAGAGCGGGCAAACTCGCTTTCGAAGAAATACAAAGTTCAAGTTGAAATCTTGCAAGCAGATCTTTCAGTACCTGCGCAATTGGCAAGAGTAGAGAAGCGACTTTCAAATCCAAAGAAGCCAATTGATGTGTTGATCAATAACGCAGGGTTTGGGATTAAAGATAGTTTTTTGAAGAGTGATATCAAAGCTGAATTGCAACTTATAGATGTCTTGGCGAGGGCGCCGATGCAATTAATGCATGCAGTCTTACCGCAAATGTTGAAACGCGATTTAGGTGTAATTATAAATGTTTCAAGTGTTGCAAGTTTTATTGCTGGCGGAACTTATAGCGCCGCAAAATCTTATTTAACCGTCCATACTGAGTCACTGCATACCGAACTTTCGAAAACGAATATAAATATCAGTGTTGTATGTCCTGGTTTCACTAGAACCGAATTCCACCAGCGGGGAGAGATGAAAATGTCTGGGCTGCCAGATTTTATGTGGCTTAGCGCTGATCGAGTTGTTGCTGATTCTTGGCGTGCAGCGATGGCCGGTAAAGCCATTTGTATTCCGGGGTGGCAATATAAAATTTTGAGCACGATCGCGAGATTTGGGCCAAGGCCTCTGGTTCGCAAGCTTGGGATCAAGGTTCGAGCGCGGCAACGTTAGATACTTCGAATATTCACAGTAATTTCACCGCCACGCATAGATTGTTTCACGGCTAAATTGCGTGCTCATCGATAGAATCCCGTTATTGGAGTTACATAAATTTGTGGCTCATTGCTAATATTTTGTGGAGGCTAATATGTCGAAGAAAATCTCAGCACTTTCGATTGCAGTACTTGTATTTGCGGGAACATTTGTTGGTATTTCAAGTGCGTCTGCTGCTACTGCTTATAAAGCGTGCAAGCCACTTAACAGCAAAACGACTATCGGCAAACTTTCATATACCTGTACCAAAAATCCAGCATCTACTTCAGCGAGTTTAGTTTGGGTATCCAAGCCATGTATTGACGCAAATAAAAGTTATTTGAGTGCTAAATCTTTAGCAGGCGCAGTCACAACTTCATTCACTGGTCGAATTAGCAGTTCTACTCGACTTAAGCCAACTAGCGAACGATTAATCAAAACTGCCAAGGCGAACGTTGATAAGTGGAGCAAGAACATGCTTTCCTACAC
>Ga0102864_1000419_pt1 | contig 10635 bp, 12 predicted proteins | sample Colrivmet1449B02_FD_84976 | JGI IMG/M metagenome (GOLD analysis project Ga0102864, IMG submission 84976) | Estuarine microbial communities from the Columbia River estuary - metaG 1449B-02 | ecosystem: Environmental > Aquatic > Marine > Intertidal zone > Estuary | place: USA: Columbia River...
AAAAGAGATCTTAAAACAGGTAAATGTATGAAAATTAAACTAAATAAAAAGTTTAATAAATCTTTAAAATTATTAAATAATAAGATGATTACAAAATTAGAATTACCGCCTATAAATAATTCGGTTTCCATATTCATAGGAAGTCCAATATCACAAAATCAATATTCTTTAAAAAATCGTTTAAAACTTTATAATAAGGCGAAATTATATTTAGACAAAATTAATACAAATGAATGTATTAAAAATATGAAAATAAATAACGAAAAATTTATGACACTTTCTAATATATTATTTTTAGATAAAAGAATAGGGACGAAAAGTGTAAATGGTGCTATTTATTTATCCAGTATTAATAATGTAGCAGATTTATTGTTAGTTTCAAAAGTTAACAATAGAATAAAAGATAATTTGAAAGAAATAACTATTATGAATAACTTAACAAATAATCTTATAAAAACAGAAAAAACAAAGCATTTTCCTCTAATATATAGTAGTCACATATGCAATGAAAAAAAAATATATAATAATAAATCTTTAGTAAGTGTTAATGAATTATGTAATGGAGATTTAAAAATGTTATTAGACAATAAATCAATTTATCCTGTAGATGAAAACATATTATCTAACATAATTTTTCAAATATTTATATCAATTGCAACTTATCAAGAATTTTCTAATAATATTCACAATGATTGCCATTATGGAAATATTTTGTATCAAACAAATGCTGAAAAAGGATACTATAAATATGAATTTAATAATAAAGAACTTTATTTAGAATCATGTCCTTATAATATGATGTTATATGATTTTGGATTGACTCGTAAATATAAGTTGGGTCATAGTGCTTTTTTTGAAGATTTTTATAGAATATTGCATGCATTTATACCTGAAAAAGAAGGTGGGTGGAATTTACATATTGAAAATTCTAAATTTATAAAAGAAGTAATAAAAATAAAAGAAGAAATTAAAAAATTATTAGAAAAAAAAAATATATATAAATTCGAAAAAATATTAAAAATTATAACACCAATTATTAAAAACATATATAAAACAGAATTAGACAAAGACGATATTTTATTAAATAAAAAACCTTTTATTATAAAATAATTATTGCATAAATTTACATATCTTAATTACATAATTTACATAAGTGCATCTCCTATAGCACCCACTCCAGATGCTGCGGCTATAGGTTTATACATTATAGACATTATTGACCAGAATATTGCTATTATTATTGAAAGAATACCAACAACTATTAACCCTATTCCAAAATAATAATAGTTATGATCAGTGCTAAAATCTTCGGGATTTGAAGGGTCGTAATTAACTTTTATAGGTTGATTGTTATTAATAGTATGCGTTACTTGATGTGCCTTTTTATATTCTTTTTCATTTACAGTATATAAAATATCAGCAGTACAATTAATAATTGTATTTTTATTTTTATTAGTATCTTCTATAATTTCACTCGTACATTTAACATTTGTATATTTACCTGTAACGCTTTGAGATTTATTAGAATTTAAATTTTTTAACCAAAACCCCATATATATCATAATGCTGCAAATTATAATTACAATAAATGTAAAAAATACAGTATATATCATACCAATAGATGCTGCAGTATTATATAAAGGATTTAAAACTTCTTTATTTGAATTTAAATCATTTATTGCGCTTCCTATAAATCCTTGTTGATACCCAGGTGTCTGTCCTTGCATATTCTGCATATTTTGCATATTCTGCATATTTTGCATATTCTGCATATTCTGCATATTTTGCATATTCTGCATATTTTGCATATTCTGCATATTTTGTTGCAAATAAGCGTCGCCCCCCTTTTTTTTCATAATCTACTAAATATAACAGATAAAGTATTTTACTATTGTAATAATTAATAATTAAGTTATATTTATATTTTTGCTCTATTTTACTAATAAATTTTAAAATCCCTAATATATATTAGAACATGACATTAGAAAGTTTAGATAATATTTCTGGATATAGTATTATAATAATTGGATTATATTTAATTGTAGCGTCTACTGTTTCTCCATTTAAAGTAATTGGGGAAAATGTAAGAAATATAATTGATAATAACCCAGTTTTTCAACATATAATAACATTTACGTTAATATTTTTTATAATTGTATTGTTAAATAAAACCCCACCTTCTGTTCCATTACAGGCATTATATTCTATTATAGATTCTCCAAATAATAATTTATTATATTTATTTGGCGTTTCAATATTAATATATATATTATTTATTATATCTTCCAGGGCACCTTTAATGTTTACAGGATTAATACTAATTCTACTTTTCCTATTATTTGTATTTAATTCTATGGCATTAAAGAAAAAAGAAGAGAAAAACGAAGAAGAATATAAAAAATATAAATTAATGCAAAATATATTATTTATATTTATAATAATAATTTCAGTAATTGGTTCTGTTATTTACTCTATTGATAAATATAAAAAAGATTTTACCTTATTAAAATTTTTATATGATTAATAATTAAAAAATAAAAATTTATAAATAATTTTGTCTTATTTTTCTTTTCGGTCGTGTAATATTTATAATTTTTATTTTTTCATTCATTATATAAGAAATTATTAATATAATATTATAAAACAATATAATAATGCTTCGGTATATGCTACTTTTTTATGTATTTTGCACTTGTCAATCATTTGTATGTGTAAATAATTTAAATATTGCGAATAAAATGCCAATTGTAAAACTTCGCAATACAAGATATTTTTGTAATATGAAGGAAGATAATTTTAATGATATTGATATTGACAGGTCTGGAAAGTTGGATAATAAGGAATTAGACATATTTTATGGAAAAATTAACTATATGGATATTGCTGATCTTAATAAAGACGAAGAGTTAGATTATTTAGAATTTGAAAGATTAAAAAATATTAAAAAATTCGGTATTAAAAATGGAGGTAATTTGTTTGTTAGAAATGCTGTTAATATGGGTCTTCTAGATAAAAATTCTATTTTAGCAGAAGGTCAAGCATCTATTTTTTTAGGTAATAAAGGTTTTGATCCTCTAAATTGTTCTACCGATATTATTACATTGAAAAAATATAGAGAGGCAGAGGTTAAGCACGGGCGTCTCGCGATGTTAGGTAGTGTAGGATGGCCTTTAGCAGAATTATATCACCCTTATCTTTCTAAAATTTCTAATTCACCAAATCTTCTTTCTGTTAATGGAAAAGTTCCTTCTATATTAAATGGAGGTCTTGATAAAATCAACCCTGTATTTTTTATGGCGGCAATTATATTAGCTACATCATTAGAACTAAGTAATATTAAAAAAAATTATGAGAATGAGTCTATTCCTGGAGATTTGGGTTTTGACCCTCTTAAATTATATAATGGTCGTGATGTAGTTACAAAAAAAAATCTAGAACTTAAAGAAATAAATAATGGTAGGTTAGCGATGGTAGCTATTACATATTATGTATTTAGTGAATTTATTACAAAAAACCCTATTGCAAAATTTTTTTAATTTATATATCAAAAAATTAAATAATATATTTCATTATTAGAAGGTAATATAAAATGGAGAAGATTATAAATATGTTTTCTAGAAAGAATACGACCCAAGAAGAAAGAAGAAAGAAGAGCAAGAGCAGTTAGTCCATCGCGACCGAAAAGATTAAGAGACGAAAGTCCTACACCAGAAAGTATGCAAATGAGAAAAAATAAAACATTCAGAGATCACCTTAGTAATGAACTTAAAACAGTAATATATAATAAAAAACAAAGACTACTACAACAACAAAAAGAGGAATTTAGTGGAGGAATATTTAAAAATAATAATAAGAACCCAAAAAAAATATCAGAAAAGGTAAAAAAACCTAAAAAAATATCAGAAAAAGTGAAGAAACCTAAAAAAGTATCAGAAAAAGTAAAGAAACCTAAAAAAGTATCAGAAAAAGTAAAGAAACCGAAAAAAGTATCAGAAAAAGTAAAGAAACCGAAAAAAGTATTTTAATTCTTTTAATTCGTTAAATAATATATAATAGTTTTCTCTAATTATTATAAATGGAAAACAAAATAAATTATTACAAAGTAATTGACGGTTTAAACTTTGATGCTAGTTTATTAAATATGGCAGATGAATTAATAAAAGGTCAGGGTGATGGAAGAATATCTATAGATGATTCTAATAAATTGTTATTAAAGATTTTTGACGGAGGTACTATTACAAAAGTAGAATGTAGAACTATTTTATATATATTAAAAAATTATAAATTAACAAACGAAGCATCCCAAAATTTCTTAGATAAACTAATTAAATATGATTCATAAATCTATAAAAATTGATAAATATATTATTTTTATTTTTTTATAAATAACTTGTAATTTAAAATGCCTTTTGATATAAAAGACGCGCCGATAAATATATCTTATGATATAATACACAATATATATAGGAGAATCTAATAAAAATAAAAAAAAGTTAGGCAATATGAAAAAATTGCCTAATAAAAAAGATATTAGTGCTCTATCTTTAATTTCAAAATATTTGAATAATGCTTAAAAATACTAATTATAATAAGGTATATAAATAATTCAAATCAGAATATAAAAATATGCAAAATATTGTATGTGTTAAATAAGAAAAATACGAAGAAGTAAATAATAAATTATTATAATACATATAATAAATTTGCATAGAATATACTGAATAATAAAATCTTAGGTCTCTTTTTAATATGCAAATATTACAATTTTCCTCAATTTTTTTTATTTTACGAAGATAATAGATTAGTAAACAACCAAACAAAAAAATGTTATAATGCGTTATCTGAGAAATATAAAATAATATAGATAAAAAAGATAAATTATTAAATCCTATACAATAATCTATATCGTGAAATATTTTAGTATTTAATATCATAAAATATGCTATAATTCCTTTATATATTTCATCAGTTTTTAAAGTAAATAAAAATAGATTTCTAAAATTGTTATTATAATTAACAGATAATTTACTTAAAGTTTTTCCAAAATAATATGCCCACCAAGGATAAATACAATAATGTATTTTTAAAGTTACTCTAAAATTATCAACCGTATCATTATAGTATTTTATAGATGTGTTTTTATTATATATATAATGACTTTCCCTATGAAAATCGAAAGCAGTTACATCTCCCTTTTTTATAACAACATCTGTAGGTATCATATTAAATCGAGTTACTACATTACTATTATTATCTAATCCTATAATAACACGATAACAAGACGCAAATGGAAATAAATAATAAGGACCGTCTATATGTCTAGTATAAAATATTTTATCAGAAGAATTATATATATTAGATAAAATTTCTTTTTTATTGTTTATATTATTCTCACCGCTATTTTTTTGTGGTGCTGTTACATATATTTCATTCATATCATTTATAATATCAATATTATAATTAACTCCAAAATTATTTTTAAACATATTTATTATATTTTTATCTGTAGCAATTTTATAATATAGATAAGATATATCTGCGGGAAGTTTAGTATACCACCAATGTGTCGAATTATCCTTGTCGGGTCCCTGAGATATAACCCATTCTCTTATTTTATCTATATCTCTGTGAAGAAGTATTTTACAATTATATACACGAATTTGTTGATTTCTCCAGGGAAAATAAAATAACATATTATAATAATAAGCAATATTTTTCTAATTGACTTATATTATGAATATATATATGTTAATAGTTAGTTTAACAATTTTATTTAGTTTTATAACAGCAGTATATTTAGGTAAATATCTTATAAGTATCCCAGCATTATCTGTTTTTATTACATCTGTAATATTTTGGTCTAATCCAGAAGATGAGTTGAAAATGTATATAGATATTTTTGTAGTGCAATTGGGATTATACTTTTCGGTTTATTATGCATATACTTATTTAGATAGTAAAAAATTTATAAGTTATTTAACAATTCTTTTAGTCGCTATAATTTATTATTTATTTGCTATATTATCATGGAATCTAAATCCATATATAACAGATGATAATATTAAATTTTTCAAAACAATAACATTACTTTTACACAGTATGGGAACATTTATTACTAATTATTCAAATATATTCATGTATTTGTGGGTATAGAATTTAGTAATTAAGTTAAAAAAATTGATGCAATTTATAATTTTTATTTATTATTACATAACATTCATCTAAAATTTTAAAAGAAAACAAAACTACATTATACGAAAACGATTTGAGTAATTATATGAATATGATTAATATTACAGAAGAAGTTGATAAAAATAAAGAAGAAAAATATAACTCCTATATTCCAGAAAAAGTTGAAGAAATTATTAATAAAAAGATGCATGTAATTTTAAAACATCCAGATAATACATATAATATAGAAAAGACACTTGAAGAATATGATAATGAATTATATGAATTATCTACTAATATAGTTTATGGAAATTACAATATTATTCTTAGTAAATTGCTAAAAAAATATGAAGAATATTCTATGGAATTTTCTATGTGTTATAATTTAGAAAAAACCTCTATTATGTATGAAGTATTAACTAAAGAATACTGTAAATTTATTAAATGTTATATGAAATATGACGTTGAAAATTGTAACAATAATACTGAAAACGAAGAAATGATAGTTTTCAAAATGTCATCTTGTATGAAAAAAGAAGAAAAAAAGAGATACAAAAACCTTACTATAACTATTCCGGTATATGTATCTCCGTATAAATTTAATAGTATTAGTCGGCGGAAGTCTAAAAAAAATGAATTGTACTAATATAATTTATACAAATTTATACAAATTTATACAAAGTTGAACATATGTCTATTATATAGACCTTTATCTTTAATAATATCTCTAAACATCTTTGTAATTTTTATAAATTCTTCATAACTTATATTTTTTAAATTTAATTTTTTTAAGAAATTATAATCTGTTTTAATTTTATTTAATTCGCCATATTTAATAATTAAATTTATTATTTCTATATATTCTTTTTTTAATTTAGAAAAAATACATTTTCTAAAATTGGTAACTTCTATATGTGAATTAAAGAATAGCTCTTTTGCTTGTTGTCTTTTTTTATCAGATATAATTGAAATATTTGTCTTAAGATAAGATTTTAGAACCTTAATATTATGTTTATTTTTTTCTTCAGTATGTTCTTTATATTTTTTAACAATATTTTTGGGAATTAATTTAATATCTTTGTGTTTTGCAAACTCTTCAAGATATAATTTTGTTATATCCTTATTATTAAACAATTCTTCTATTTTTGCTATTTTCTTATAATATAATTTATTATCAGGAGAATTCTCTTCTGTTTTGCTAATATTTATTAAAATAGGTGTTAAATCTTTTACCCACACTTTAGTATATTCACTATGTGATTTTTTGCATTTTTTAAAAATTTTTCCTTGTAATTGTAATATTTTATCATCTAATTCTTTTATCATTATTGTAAATATCTACTTATTTATTACATTATTATTTTGAAGATTATTACTTAAAAAATTGATTTAATTATAAAAACAAAAATACAATTATGAATCGTATTGACATATTAGTATATACATTTGTTGGTTTGCAAGTAGTATTTTTATCTATTATTATATGGGTTTCTACAAATATTATTTATTATCAACCTATTGAATTTATATAAAAAATGATATATTATATATAAAATATTATATAAAATGTCTTTGTTTCTAGATATTATTAATCTAGAATATGCTATAGGAGAAAATATATTAACTAATAATACAATAAAAATTACAGAAAAAATAAGTAGGGTATGCAAAATCTTTAATAATATTGTTAAAGATGATATGGAAAAGTATTATAACAAGTACATTAAAAGAATGCTTCTTAAAAAAATCGATTATATTATTACAAATAAAATGTATACTATGATTAAAAATAATAGTCGTAACAATAGTAACGATAGTAACAATAGTAACAATAGTAACGATAGTAACGATAGTAGTAGTAAATATATATATAAAACTGTAGAAGAATATGATGACGAATTACATAAAATATCTAAACAAATAAACAATGTAATTTATGAAGAAATTATAAGCGACTTACAAACAATTTATAATGAGTATATATTTGACGGTAGTATATCAAATAGTTGTTATGAAGTATATCTATTTGGAATAATGGAAATTGAATATTTTAAATTAATTAAATATTTAAAAAATAATAATAAATATACTTTGAGTACATAATTAATATTTTTTACAAAGATTCAAATTTTTTAATATATATATTATTTTTTTAATTATGTACTCAAAATATTTAATAAAAATTGACTATTAAAGTAATTAAAATCAAATACCTTAATAAAATATGCTAAACATCTTCTTTAATGCTGCAATTGTAACAATTGCTTCATTTATTCTAGTTATGAATATGAAAAGATTTAAAAGAATTAACAGATTTAATAGAGTTAATAATGTAACGAATGAAGAAGACATTGATATAATCAATGTAAGTAATGAGAGCGATGATACCAACGACACTGTCGATACTAACGACACTAACGATACTAATGATACTAACAACATAAATGAGAGCAAACAGAATAAAGTTAGTGAAGTTACAGATGTAGTTAATGAAAAAGAAAATAACAAAAATGAAATTTTGAAATTAATTACAGATAGAATTGAATATGAGAATAGTTTGAGTATTGACGAATATTTTAATCTAAGAAATAATAAAATTAATTGGAGGGCCCTTTCAGCAAATGAAAAGATTTTTAAACTACTAAAAAATAGAGTTGATTATGAAAATAATACAGAAGAATATATGAAAAAGTATGGAGAGAATAGAATAGATTGGGCAACTCTCTCTCTAAATAGAGTTGCAAGCGAATTGTTAAAAGATAGAATTGTATACGAGAATGGACTAAGTGAAAAAGAGTATGAAAAATTAGATGATAATAAAATTGAATGGACATATCTATCTGGAAATCCTTATGCAATTGAATTATTAAATGAAAATCTTGATAAAATAGATTGGAATACACTATCTCAAAATAAATGCGCAATTACTATGTTAAAAGCAAATTTTGAAAAAATTGTATGGGAAAGTATTTCGTATAATCAAAATGCAATTGAAATTTTAAAAGAAAATGTAGAAAAAATTGTATGGGATAATGATTATTACTGCTTATTTGAAGAAATTTTTATTAATAATCTTAGCGAATTAACAGATCTATTCAAAAAGAAAATAGAATATGAAAAAAATATAATTGATGAAAAATACAAAAAAATAGATTGGAAAAGGTTATCTTTAACACAAAATACATATGAATTATTGAAAACTTATCCTGATAAAATTGTCTGGAAAAATTTATCAAAAAATAAAGACCCCGCTATGATTAAATTATTAAATGATAGATTTGAATACGAAAAAAAATTAAGTAAAGATGAATATAGCAAATTAGAATTTAAAAATAAAATAGATTGGCATATTTTAACTCAAAATAATAATGCAATTCAATTATTGAAAAGTAGAGCACAATATGAAAATTCTCTAAGCGAAGAAGAATATGAGAATTTAGGAGATAATAAAATATTCTGGGAATATTTGTCAGATACAGAATATGGAATTGAATTGCTTAAAGAATATCCTGACAAAATTGTATGGAAATATTTATCAGCGAACGAATATGCAATTGAATTATTAAAAGAAAGAATAGAATATGAAAATGGATTAAGTAAAGAAGAATATATTCGATTAGGAGATGATAAAATAGACTGGTTAATTATCTCTCTGAATAAAAATGCTATCGAATTAATAAAAGATAGAGTAACATATGAAAATGGATTAAGTAATGAAGAATATAATAACTTAGGTATTAATAAAATATATTGGACATATCTCTCTAGAAACAAAAATTCTTCTGCTATTGAATTATTTAAAGAAAGATTAAAATATGAAAAACAATTGAGTAAAGAAGAATATATTATGTTATCCGGAAATCAATTAGCATGGGATTATTTGTCGAAGAACAAAAATCCTGAAATTATAGAATTCTTAAGAGAAAGAATTGAGTATGAAAATAGTTTAAGCAAAGAAGAATACAATAGTTTAGGAATTAATATTATAGATTGGAAATATTTATCATTGAATTCTAGAAACAAAAGTATTATTGATCTATTGAAAGAGTATCCAGAAAAAATAGATTGGAAACATTTATCAATGAATGAAAATGCCATTGAATTATTCAAAGCAAATCCAGAAAAAATTTCGTGGAACTTAATTCATATCTTATTATGATAAGATAAATTGAATATAATAAAGTAGAATAATCTGTATTTTAAATATTATTAAAGAATTTACGCCGTATTTAAAACTTCAATTATTCATAAAATTATATTTTATGTTATCGGAGGGCTTTTGCCCCTTAAATGAGTACCTACACTTATTGTAGAATTAGCGGTTGTTTGACCGCTTACTGATCTATATTCACTAATATGTATTGGATTTTCTCCGCTGAAAACTGTCTGTAATTCTGAAAACTTAGTTCCATCCGTATTTACAGTCCATATTGCAAAAAAAGTTTGATCCGCGTTTCCTAAAGT
>Ga0102864_1000434_pt1 | contig 10462 bp, 11 predicted proteins | sample Colrivmet1449B02_FD_84976 | JGI IMG/M metagenome (GOLD analysis project Ga0102864, IMG submission 84976) | Estuarine microbial communities from the Columbia River estuary - metaG 1449B-02 | ecosystem: Environmental > Aquatic > Marine > Intertidal zone > Estuary | place: USA: Columbia River...
ATCAAACTGACTTGTCCAGAATGCTTCATTGCATGCTTTCGCGACTACTTGATGATCTTCATTATCTTCGCCGTACATTGAGAACGGATCAAAACTCACGAGTGCATACGGCTTATACGTACGAATCATTCGAATGATTTTCTCGCGCAGTACAACTTCACTGACGTCACCTAAGACGTCTGTGTTGTAGCCCAATTCAACAATTTCACTGATTCCCATCACTGACGCCGCTGCCTGAAACTGTTCCGTGTTTTTCTCTATTGTCTGGGCTTCTGTTAATCCATGTGAGTCCCAGCGATCATCAGTGACTCGCACACAGACAACTCGCCAACCCATTTCAGCCCACAATGCAATGGTTCCTCCGAGAAAGAAAGCCGGATCATCCGCATGAGGAGACACGAGAAGAATTGTGCGACCCTCGCCTTTTTCAATTTTCATCGTTTCAATTTGCACAGTGTGATTGTAAACCCAGTAAAACTGCTCAATCGCTACTGAGTTAGACTTTCAACCATGGAGAAGCTCGGTATTAACGGCGGCACACCTGTTCGCACAACTCCTTTCCCACTCTGGCCTGACTTTGATGACACAGAACGTCAATTGATTCTTGAAGTTCTTGACAGTCGTCAGTGGTGGGCAACTCAAGGAACCAAAGTTAAAGAGTTTGAAAAGCAGTGGGGAGACTTCCACGGCACCGGCTCTGCGATTGCAGTAACTAACGGGTCACACACTCTTGAACTCGCACTCTTGGCACTCGACGTTGGTGCGGGAGACGAAGTGATTGTTCCGAACTGGACATTCGTCGCTACTGCAGCTGCTGTGCTGATGGTAAACGCAGTTCCTGTTTTGGTAGACGTGGAATTGGGTACTGGCTGTATTGACCCCGTAGCTGTCGAGGCGGCGATAACTCCAAGAACACGAGCCGTGATTGCGGTACATATTGCTGGACACCCATCTGACATGGATGCGTTATCAAAGATTTGTAAGAAACACGGGTTAGCACTGATTGAAGATTGCGCGCACGCGCACGGAAGTTCGTGGAACAACAAACCAGTGGGGACTCTCGGCGACGCCGGCTCCTACTCTTTTCAATCTTCAAAACTTATGACTGGTGGTGAAGGTGGCGCAGTCATTGCAAAAGACCCGGCCGTCGCTGCGAAAGTTCGTTCATTCTCAGACTGCGGAAGACGCCCAGGTGAATGGTTTTACAGTCATTACGCACTTGGTGGAAATTACAGAATGACTGAATGGCAAGGGGCCATTCTCCTGGCACAACTTGGCCGCTTTGGCACACAACAAAACATTCGTGCAAGTAATGCAAATCTTTTGAATGATGAACTTGCACGTATTCCTGGTGTTCATCCGCAGTCGCGAGATCCACGGTGTACATCGCAGGGTAACTACTGTTATGTCGTTCGCATAGACGAAGAAGAGTTTGGTGCCTCTCGTGAAATGGTCCGGACGGCCCTTCTTGCTGAAGGCATCAGCCTGACCATGGCATACCCAACAATCAATTCACTTGATTTATTCACCGACCCGAACGGATTTTTACCCCGAGTGAAGTCTCGAGAAGGAATGCAGGACTTTGCGAATCTCTCCATGCCCATCTCTCAACGACTCGCTGATGAGACACTATGGTTCACCACCTCAGTCTTGATGGGCTCAAGTGATGACACCAGAGATGTTGTGACTGCAGTAGAGAAAGTACAACGACTTTCCCACACTCTTAATTCTGAGAAATAAAAGTGGACAACAACTTCACTCCAACTATTTCAGTTCATGAAATGTCAATTCAAGAACTGTTTAGCCAAATCAGTGATGTAACTGTTGTTTACAATGATCCTCCGTGGACTGAACTCTCGCTCGTTCTACCGACTCCTGCACAATCAGTTTCAGCATGGAACATGGACCTTGATTACTTAGAGAAAACAGCTTCCTCGATGCACATTTCTTCAACGGTTGTGGGCGTTGGCGGTGGGACCGCACTCGACACGGCGAAATTTATGGCATGGAAGCATGGAGCAACTCTGATACAGGTGCCGACCATCACCAGTGTGGATGCTGGTTTTACAGATGCAATCGGTGTACGGGTTAATGGAAATGTTCAATATGTCGGAAAAATCATGCCTGAAATGGTTGTACTTGATTTTCCACTTATTCGAAGCGCGCCCAAACATCTGAATCGCGCTGGTGTTGGCGACATACTCTCCTGCCATACGGGGCTCTTCGACTGGAAACTTGCCCGTGAGGCAAATCGAGAAGACCGATGGAACGACAGCCTCTATGCATTAGGTAATTCATTACTCAATGAACTCGAGGCCGCAATCGGCGATATCGGTGCAGTCACTGAATCCGGAGTTCGATTCGTAGCTGACGCGTACAGACGAATCGGAGCAGCATGCGCAATCGCTGGACACAGTCGCTTTGAAGAAGGTTCTGAACACTTCTTGGTCTACGCACTGGAACACCTAACCGGAGATCACTACGTGCACGGTGAAGTTGTAGCCATGGGAGTCGCCGCCATGGCTTCGGTACAAGAGAACGATGTTGATCGAATTCGAAACATCATCTCTCTTTCTAGAGTGCGTGCCAATCCCCATGACATCGGAATCAGTCAACAACAATTTTTCAACACTCTCAGATCTCTCGCCGAATACACGTCTAGAGAAAAGCTTGACTATTCGATAGTCGACACACGTGACATCACCGAATCCGAGATTTCTACAGCATGGAATACAGTCACTTCCCTGCCACGAGTAAAAGTATGACGAATCCAAAGATTGTGACTCTCGGTTACGGGTTTATTGCTGCCATGCACATCAAGGCAGCGCGCGAAGTCGGTGTCACCACAGTGGGCATCTCGGGCCACAACGGTGACAAAGCTCTCGAATTTGCCCAAAAGAATGACATTCCATATTCCACTGATGATTGGAAAAATCTCATCGATACAACAAGTGCTGACCTAGTCGTTGTGTGCACGCCAAATTATTTGCACTACGAACAAACCATTTATGCACTTAAGCAAGGTAAGAACGTTCTTGTTGAAAAACCAGCAGCTATGACCACAACTCAAATGCTCGAGATGATGGAAGTTGCTCGTTCGCAAGACAGGCTCCTTGCTGTTGGCCACATGTGGCGCTATCACCCAGATGTCATTGCATTGCGCGACGTGATTCGCAAGGGAGACCTTGGCACCATTGTTCGCACGCATGGTTATGGCGTTCATGCACACTGGGGACCCGCAGGATGGTTTATTGACAAGGCACTTGCTGGCGGTGGAGCACTCATTGATATGGGAATCCACGCAATAGACACTGCGCGTTTTCTACTTGGCGATCCCCAACCAGTTCGCGTTCAAGCAACTCTCGGGTTTGGAAAATACGGTGACTACAACGTCGATGATGATGGCATCGTGACCGTGGACTGGGATAACGGCGTTTGCTCAATCATTGAATCAGGTTGGTGGCAGCCAAAACTTCGAGGGCTCGAGGCAGAAACAGAGGTAATGGGAACAGCCGGATTCCGCAAGATTTGGCCAGACATGCCGCCTGTACCTAAGGGATACAACCACTGTGAGACCGAAATGTATGCACGTCAAATTCAAGACGTTGTCACATGTATTTCTTCAGGAGCCACACCTGCATGTTCTGCTGAGGTGGGATTTACAGCGCTCGATATTGTCGAGAAGGCTTACCAAGCAGCAGGCGCCTAAAGAATTCCGGCCATTATCTTTGAGCCGTACTCCAAGACACGGTCAATCTCTCCGGGCGCTACTCCGGCAGTAACTGTTTCATACCGCTCGTCACCACCTGCTTCGTCAAAATGTTCTTGCATAGGTAAATACCGATAACTCGTATTTGCCAGCCCAATGACAAAAGCTCGATCAGACTGAACCAGTTCACTCCATCGACGTCCAAGTGCAACAAGAACTTCGCCGGGCATTGCGAGGAATTTGAGTGTGTCAATCACCAATACTTGAATAGGGAAATTGATGGGGGTCGAAGGCGTAGGACGAGCTTTTCGTGCGGTCAGGCCTAGGTAGTAACAACACGCGATCATAATGCGACGCATTTCGCTCTCAGACATGTCAAGAGAAACAACCACATGTGAGGCGGCTGCCCAAAGCTGTGACATTGGAACCGTCGTTTGGAAATCGGCGCCAAGAAACTCCTTCAGGTCAGCAATGCTTTTATCTAACCGAATCTCAGCAGCACCTTCATCTAGCCCTCCATTGTTTGGCAACAATTCCAATGCTGAAGACTGCATGCCAAGAAGACCATCATCAATAGTCGGGGCATGTACAGATAAGTCATTCATGATGCCAATTACTGCTTCTGCAAGTTGTGCACCAATTTTTTGGGTGTCTTCAAAAGAACTATTGCAATAACCCCGGGGATCTAATGCATCCCGCCGTGGTGACGTCGTAGGGACAATGTCTCCTTCAGTTGTATTGATGAACAGTGGGGTCACTCCAGGCAACGCTTTTCTTATGAATCGCTTTGCTTCTCCTGGGTAGTCCGCCGAGACTTCTGGGTTATCCCAGCCCATGGTTGTTGGGTGGCATCCGCTGCCAAAGAGAACTGCAAATGGGGAATCAGACTGGGAATCGATAGCTAACAGAACAGGGACGCGTGTGTCTACTTCTTGAACATTGTTCGGTTTCCATCGATTGAATCCAATGCGGGCATCGCCATAGCCGCTAACAATGCGCGCTGGACGTCGTGAATGAAACGCTTCAATACCTGCTTGGATTAGTGCATCAGTGAGTTGTCGAGAAAACTGCTGAACTCCTATTGCTGATCCAGATGGGTCGTATGGCACAGGGGCTGAATGAGTATGTGATGCGGCCAGCAGTATTCGTTTGGAGTCAATACCAGTAGCCAGATGAATCTGTTCAACAACTTCCTTTGTCACAGGAGCTGCCATTGCGATGAGATCTGCAGTAATAACCAACACGGGGTCCACTTCACCGATACAAAGTGCAACAGTTTCTATTGCATCGTGAACAGACTCAGACGGCGTAATTCTCTGACCGAATCCACCAAGCATGACTGGATAAGACGGCGTGATGTCTACTGATGCGACACCAACAAATGTTGTAATCATGTTTCCCCCGAGTAAGCCCTAGTAGCGAAACTAAGCCTTTTCGGCAGCAACAAACGAGTCGAGCACAGGTGATGTCTCGAGACTTGTAATCAGTGCATAACGCGGGAAATCATGATTGTGCACCACCACATGCCATAAGCGTTGTGTGTCTACAACAAAACGTGCACCCTTGTTTAAAGGAACTCGACGCTCTGTTGAAGGGTCTGGCAATCCATCCGGGCCATTGTCCATTAGCAACATGTAGCTGTCAGGGCTATCGGTGAGTTCAAGCCACGTACGCACAACCCAGCCTTCATTTTCAGGGTTAAATCGATTGTTGTCGTCACGGTGAATGGACCGAATTGCGGTGTCACGATCTTGTGGTTGCAACTTGATGATGCGTACTCGCCCAAAGTTGGCACCGATGGAATCCACATAGTTCTTTAACGTTGGAGCGATGTCTGCATTAGATGTCCACAATGCATCTTTGTCAGTTTTTCCTTTGTCCCAAAAACCACGGCAATCGAGTTCACCGTCTGCAGATGCAATTGGTGCAAAGTTTGTGTCGCCACCACTTTTCCAATCCATATATTCAAGTGATTCCCATTCAGATGATGGAACATCGAACGGTGCATTTTTCAATGCAACAAAACCGGTGTCTGCAAGACAGTCAAGTCGCACGTGTGGAGTGTGCAGCGGAATTGCTACAGACCAGTGTTCTTGAGTGGGCCAGAAAGTTGTTGACATATCTTTAGTGTATGGAAATTAGATGGGGCCGCGTGTTCATGGCGGCATCGTGGTAGTCGCGCCTATCGCTACAAAACCGTTACTGGGTGGGAGTAACAGAACCGTGCCAGCAGACACACGATCTGGGTTTTTGATTTTGTTGAGCTCAACAAGTGCTGGGGCACTCAGGTTGAAGCGTTGTGCAATCGAAAATAAAGACTCACCAGATTGAACGGTGTACGACTTTGGAACATACGTAGTAGTTGGGCCACCAAAAGTTGTAGTCGTGTTCACTGAATCTTCTGGAGCAGATGAATTTGTTGAACTGTTGTCTGTCAGCAAACTGCTGAGAATTGCAAGAGCGGCAAACGCACATGTGCTCCACAACAGGTACATGTGGAGGCGGGTGCGTAAGAACATTCCTGCCATGTTATGACTCAATACACACCTGCGTGTGTCGTTCCGTCTGTTCATCGTCTTCATCACTGTCGTAACCTGTACACCCGATGACTCCCGAGACACGCACCTTCCCTGGCGCTCGCCGACCAGACCGCAAGTATCGCCATCTTGCTGATGGCGTGGATATTGCTGTCTACGAATGGGGCGCAGAGTCCGACCCTGTGCTCTTCTTGGTCCATGGTGGGTCTGACTTCGCTGGAACATTCGATGTTTTTGCTCCCCTCCTTGCAGCCGGAGGCTGGCGCGTGGTGGCATGGGACCATCGAGGCCATGGCGACAGTGCGCACACAGCTCTCTACGGCTGGGATGCAGATATTCGCGATGCTCTCTCGGTGATGAGTTCAGTAACTCGATCTGCTGCACCTGTTGTGGCCCCCTCCAAGGGTGGCGCACTCATGATGCAATTAGCCGATGCATGTCCATATCGCATTTCAGCGATGGTCAACATCGACGGCATGCCAAGCAAGCGTCGTATGCCAGACGTACCCGATCATGATCAATCGCGTCTGCTTGCAGACTCCATTGGTTCATGGCTGGATTTTCGTCATGTTGCTCATGACTCGTTTCGCAAGCCCGGAACATTAGAAGACCTTGCACAACGACGCGGCAAAATGAACCCACGACTCTCCATTGAGTGGCTTGAATATTTGGTCACTGTTGGTGCACGCCAAGATGAAGACGGTTGGAGATGGAAACTTGATCCAACTATGCGATTCGGTGGCTTTGGTCCATGGCGACCCGAATGGGCATCGTTACGTATGGCTGCACTCACAATTCCGTTTTTAGGTTTGTTGGGAACTATCGATGAACCAATGGGTTGGGGTGCTCGTGCACGCGATGTATTGCCGTGGATTCCATCAAGCGGGCGCCTTGAAGTATTGGAAGACATCGGCCACTTCATTCATATTGAAGATCCAGCACGCGTCAGCACAATGATTTTGGAGTTCTTGTCATGAGCCCCGTGATGCTTCAACACAATCAGATTTCTCTCGCACTACATAAGGTGCGCGAGGGCACGGGACGCGCACTTCTCATGTTGCACGGATTAGGCGACAGTGCTGAACAAATGTCGAAATTGCAAGTGAAATGGAACGGTCCAGTGTGGGCACTCGATTTCACCGGCCACGGACAATCAACTGTTCCTCGTGGCGGCGGGTACTCAAGCGAGATCCTGATGGCAGATGCAGACATTGCGCTTCGTCATCTTGGTGAAGCAACTGTGTTGGGGCGTGGACTAGGTGCATACATCGCCTTTTTGTTGTCTGGAGCTCGACCAGCGTTAGTGCGTGGCGCAATTCTTCTTGATGGTCCCGGCCTTGCCGGCGGTTCCATTCATGCCACTTCAAATACCGAGATCAATGAAATTGGTGAACGAGCAGGTAGTACGCCAGACCCGTGGGCCCTCATTGAACTATCTCGTGATGCTCGGCCTCCTACGTACACAACAACTTTTGCCCGCTTGGCGGCCAATGGTTCCGGTATCGATGAGCCAATTGCAGTTGCATGCAAAGTGACACCGCCATGGGTAGAAGCTATTGCTGCTGAACCTGGTGTGATCACCGATATCAGCATGCAAGACGCACTTGATATGTACGCCGCGCTCTAAAGATTTCGCTGAGTAACTACGTCTGCAAGGTGCACAAGCGCATCGTACGCGTCACCTTGTAATTGCGATCTGTCGAGAGCTTGCACAGCATCATCGTGTAGCGAAGCAATACGTTGTTCAATAACTGCGAGCGCACCTGTGTTGATAACTGCTTGTTGAATCTGGCTTATGTCTTCGTTTGTGAGACCTGGCAGACCAACCTTTTCAAGTACTGCGAGATCGCTGCTAGTTGCCATGGCGCATGCGTTTGCCAGTAGCGGAGTTGGTTTCCCTTCGTGGAAGTCGCCGCCGACTGGTTTTCCGGTGATCTCAGAATCACCAAAGGCACCCAGAATGTCGTCACGCATTTGAAATGCATCGCCTACAGCTAGTCCGTATGCAGACAACATCGGCATCAGGCTCTGGCCAAGATTTGCATCAGCTGCAACAGCCCCCAAATGCAACGGCCGTTCCACCGTGTACTTTGCACTCTTCATACGGCAGATCAATTCAGCTTCGTGTACATCCCGAGTGCGCCGTGATGACCCGAGAACATCGAGATACTGACCAATATTCATTTCCATTCGCAGGTCATGCCAGATGTGTCGCGCGGCAGGAGAAAGATGATCCATGAGAGAGTCGGATAACACGTAGGTGAAGTCGCCGATAAGAATGGCCGACCCTTCACCATGGCGACGAGATTCGCCTGACCACTGTTGAGTGTGATGTTGTTCGGCCAAAGCTCTATGTGCAGCAGTGGTACCACGACGAGTAGCAGCATCGTCAATAACGTCGTCGTGGAAAAGAGCAGCCACATGAAGAAGTTCAATGCCAGCGCCAAGGCGTGGCGACTGCTCGGACATTGGGTCGCCGCCCGCAGCAACCCAACCCCAATGAGCAAATTGAGGGCGCAGGCGCTTACCGCCGCCAAGAACCAACGATTCGATGTGTTGGAAGATGGTTGCCAAATCGGACTGCAGTGCACCCCAACGTGTGGCATTCACTTCAATAGCGTCTGCCAATACCGCGTTCACTCGCGAGAGAAGCACGGCAGTATCACTCATTCGTCGTCTTCATAATCGTCGTCGTCATCTTCGTCTTCTTCGTCGCCATACTCTTCGTCGACACCAAGGTCAGCCACCAGTGTGTCTACCGTGAGTTGTGCAGCAGCAATACGGTCTTTGCACCACGAGATGAGATACGAAGCACGTTGTACTTTTGTAGCTAACACATCGACATCAACATTGTTGGAGTCGAGTTCACCAAGAATCGTCTCTACCTCGCGCATTGCTTCGGCATAGCCAGATGGTTCTTCGGTCGTGATTTTCTTGGTGGCCATTAGGCAACTCCTTCTACTGTGCTGGTCACGCTGCCATCGACAAGCGTGGTGACGACTTTTTCGCCTGGTGATATTTCGGAAATAGAACGCACAAGATCACCATTTACGATGCGTGTAATGCTCCACCCACGAGCCATGGTGATGGCGGGGTCGAGCAACCTCACGGCTGCCGTATGCATAGCAAGTGTCTGAACTTGACGATCGAGAGTTATTCGTGGACGAGTACGAAGTCGTTCAACAGCGATAGAGATGCGGGCGCGAGACCGAGTAAGTGCATACTCGGTGAGCTGGCGCAGTGAATGCGCGGCATCTGACAACTCACCGTAGAACTCTTCAACAAGTGCAATCACCGTTTGCGCGCAAGCGGTGGGAGTTTTTATCGCAGTGTGCGCCACGAGGTCTGCAATGCTTGTGTCGATTTCGTGACCAATGCCGGTGAACACAGGATGCTTGCACCGTGAAATCGCAAGTGCCATTGATTCGTCATCAAATGCGGCGAGGTCTCCCTTTGAACCACCACCACGCATAATCATGACAATGTCAATATCTGAGCGTCGAGAAAATGTCTGGATAGCGGCGACGATTTGTGATGCGGCAGCTTCGCCTTGCACATTCACGTCACACAATGTGATGTGAAAACCAATACCTGATTCTTCTAGTTGTTTAATTGCATCGATGTATCCGGCGGCTTGGCTACTAGAAATAATTCCGAGACGCAATGGAACCAGCGGTACTTCTAGGCGCTTATTGATTTTGTCTACACCCTTTGCTACTAACTTGCGAATTAACTCTTCGCGTTTTGCAGCAATTGCACCAATAGTGAACTGCGTATCGACATCTTTAATGATGAGTGACAACTCGCCGCGCACAATGTAGAAATCAATCTCACAATAAAAGCGCACGCGCATACCATTTTGTAGAGCTACTCCATGTGATGCCAATTTTGCTAGTACTCGTTTGAGGTCACCATTGTTGGAAAACAACTTGACATCAAGTTTTGCTTTATCTTTTCCTTCACCATCGATGAGGGAGAAATAGTGCCCAGTGGCGTGGGGCTGAGATTTCATGCCCTCAATCTCGCCTTCAATCCAGATGCCACCGGCGAACATTTGCTTGAGGGCGCCCTTGAGAGTGAACGCAAATTGGGTAACGGTAAAGGCGGGGACGCCGTTGAGAAGTTCAGGTTCCTTTGCCATACGCGACCAGTCTAGATTTCGGCTGCGTCAAGCCCGAATGAACCGCCAGCACGTACTTGTGAGGCATACATTCCA
>Ga0102864_1000436_pt1 | contig 10424 bp, 7 predicted proteins | sample Colrivmet1449B02_FD_84976 | JGI IMG/M metagenome (GOLD analysis project Ga0102864, IMG submission 84976) | Estuarine microbial communities from the Columbia River estuary - metaG 1449B-02 | ecosystem: Environmental > Aquatic > Marine > Intertidal zone > Estuary | place: USA: Columbia River...
CTGATTGCAGGGTGGAGCAGCCCGGTTAGCTCGTCAGGCTCATAACCTGAAGGTCGTAGGTTCAAATCCTACCCCTGCACCCAATTTCAAAGCCCTAAGGGGCAGCCACTTACGGAAGTGACTAAATAGATGCGGATTTCACTTGAACCGGCCGGAATTAAATGCACGGTATCAGGTATTAAATTTGTCCTACGGGACAATGGGGTAAGTAAGATAAAGCAGTAAAAAACAGGCGGCTTGCATAGGGGTATGCAAGCCGCCTCCTTTTTTGGGGGTCACTCCCCCTCCCTGGACACGAAAAAGCCCGGCTCCTTGCGGACCGGGCTTCGTCGTACGTGGGCGGATCGCTCAGCCGCCGCCGGTCATCTTCGTGATGAGCGCGATGAGCGGGAGGAACATCGCGAGCACGATCGTGCCGACCACGACGGCAAGGAAGACGATGAGGATCGGTTCGATGATGGAAGTCAGCGCGGTCACGGCGTTGTCGACTTCTTCGTCGTAGATGTCGGCGACGCGGTTGAGCATCTCGGGCAGCTGGCCGGTCTCTTCGCCGACCTGGATCATGGACGTCACCATCTGCGGGAAGACACCGGACTGCTCGAGCGGCACCGACAGCGGCTCACCGTCGCGGACGCGGTCATGGACGCGCTCGAGCGACTTGGCGATGACGACGTTGTCGAGCGTATCGCGCGTGATCGTGATGGACTGCAGGATCGGGACGCCCGAGGCCATCAGCGTGCCGAAGGTGCGGGCGAAGCGGGAGACGGAGACGATCTGCACGAACGTGCCGACCTTCGGCAGGCGGAAGATCATCTTGTCGAAGAGTTCCTTGCCCTTTTCGGAGGCGAGCCAGCTCTTGAGACCGAAGTAGAGGCCGAAGATGGCGATCGGGGTGGCCCACCAGAATTCGGTGAGGAACCGCGAGATGCCCACGACGAACTGCGTCAGCGGAGGCATGGTCGTCTTCTGGCTGCTCAGCAGGTTCTGGAACGACGGCACGACCTTCACCATCAGGATGTAGACGATGATGACGGCGACGGACATCACGACGCCCGGGTAGACCATCGCGGACTTGACCTTCTTCTGGATGCGCTCGGCCTTTTCGCGGAACTTCGCGAGACGATCGAGGACCTTGTCGAGCACGCCGCCCGCCTCGCCGGCGCGCACCATGTTGATGAAGAGCTTGTCGAAGACCTTCGGGTGGGCCTGGAGGGCTTCCGAGAGATTGTTACCTTGGGAGACGCTCTCGGCGATGCTGGCGAGGACGGCCTTGAAGGCGGGGTTGCGCTCCTGCTTGGTGATCAGTTCGAGCGCGCGGAGGAGCGGCAGGCCGGCGATGATGAGGGTCGCCAGCTGGCGGGTCATCACGGTCACGTCGTTCTGCGTCACCTTCGAACCGAAGGAGAAGCCGGCCTTGGCCGGGGCGGCGGCCGCCGCGGGCTTGGCGCCGGCCGAGTCGGCCACGAGCGTGGTGACCATGAGGCCTTTCGCCATGAGCTTCTGGCGGGCCTGCGCGTCGTCGGCGGCGTCGATCCGGCCGGTGGCCTGGGCCCCGTTGCGGTCGATGGCGGTGTACTTGTAGTCGGGCATGGGAGGTTCGGTTGGGTGTTGAAGTTCAGGTATACTTAAGGACTTCCTCGATCGAGGTGTGACCGTCGAAGATGCAGCGCAGGCCGTCCTCGCGGAGGGGGCGCATGCCGGACTCGACGGCCTTCTGCTTGAGCACGAGCGTCGGGGCCTTCTGGGTGATCAGGGCGCGGAGCTGGTCGTTGATCGTCATCAGCTCGAAGAGGCCCTGGCGGCCCTTGTAGCCGGAGCGGTTGCAGTCCGGGCAGCCCTTGCCGTAATAGAACTTCTTGTTCGCGATCTCGAGGGCGTCGACGTCGAGCATGTTGACGACGTCCTTGTCCGGCTCGTAAGGCGTGCGGCAGGTCTTGCAGATGCGGCGCAGGAGTCGCTGGGCGAGCACGCCTTCGAGCGAGGCGGAGATGAGGAACGGCTCCAGCCCCATGTCGATGAGTCGGGTGACGGCGCCCGGGGCGTCGTTGGTGTGGAGCGTGGAAAGCACGACGTGGCCGGTCAGCGAGGCCTGCACGGCGATCTGGGCGGTCTCGATGTCACGGATTTCGCCGACCATGATGGTGTCCGGATCCTGTCGGAGGAACGAACGCAGCGCCGCGGCGAACGTCAGGCCGACCTGGTGGTTGATCGGGACCTGCATGATGCCTTCGACCTCGTATTCGACCGGGTCTTCGGCGGTGAGGATCTTGACGTCCTCGGTGTTCACTTCTTTCAGGGCCGAGTAAAGCGTGGTCGTCTTGCCGGAGCCGGTCGGACCGGTGACGATGAAGATGCCGTTCGGGCGGCCGACCATGCCGCGGATGCCTTCCTTGATGTCGTCCTGCATCGAGAGCGCCTCGAGGCTCAGGTTGACGACGGTCTTGTCGAGGATTCGGAGCACGACGGACTCGCCGAACTGCGTCGGGAGCGTGGATACGCGGAGGTCGATCTGGCGGCCGCTGATGGTCGTCTTGATGCGACCGTCCTGCGGCACGCGGCGCTCGGCGATGTTCAGCGACGAGAGCACCTTGACGCGGGCGATGACGGCCGAGGCGAGGTTCTTGGGCGGCGGGGCCATCTCGTAGAGCGAGCCGTCGATGCGCAGACGGATGCGGAACTCGTGCTCGAAGGGCTCGAAGTGGATGTCCGAAGCCTTGGCCTTGACGCCTTCCTGCAGGACGAGGTCGACGAAGCGGATGATCGGGGCCTGGCTGGCCTGCTTGGTGACGTCCTCGTCGGTGACGGCGGCGGCGTCGACTTCGCCGAACTCGCCGAGGAGGTCTTCCATCGAGGAGGACGTGGCTTCGCCGTAGACGCGCACCACGCCGGCCTCGACCTGCGCCGGGTCGGCGACGCCGAGCTCGATCTCGCGCTGGAGGATGAAGCTCAGCTCATTGATGACGGAGGAATTGAACGGATCCTTGGCGAGCAAGGTGAGCTTGCCGGCTTCGTCAGCGACGGGGAGCACGACATACTTGTGGGCCTGGGCAGGCTTGAGCAGCTTGATGAGCGCCTCGCCAGGGTCGGCGGGGACGGCGGAGTAATACGGGGAACCGAGGTGGTCGGCGATGGCCTGCAGGATGGCGCCGCGTTCGGCGAACCCGGAGTCGACGAGGCTGTCGACGAAGGACTTGCCGGTGGTGGCGGTCGATTCCCAGACCTCTTCGGCCTGGGCAGGCGTCACGAGGCGGGCCTCGAGGGCGATATCACGGATCACGTCACTATGGTCGTCGAACATGGAAAAAAGGGGGTTTAGCGGGAGGAGGAACCGCCGCGCATGCGCTCGCGCATGGCTTCGGGATTGAGGCAGTAGTTGAAGACTTCTTCTTCGGTCACGAGACCCTGGGAGAAGAGGGAGAGCAGGTCGCTGTCGAGGGTGCGCATGCCACGCGCACCGCCGGTCTCGATATCGGTCAGCAGCTGGTAGGTCTTGCCCTCGCGGATCTTGGCGGCGACGCCGTCGGTGCGGAGCATGATCTCGAAGGCCGCCACGCGACGGTCGTCGGTGGTATGCAGGAGGCACTGGGAGATGACCGCGGTGAGGGAGGTCGAGAGCTGCGCGCGGATCTGGTCGCGCGCCGAAGCCGGGAAGGCGTCGATGATGCGGTCGATGGTCCGCGTGGCCCCGGAGGTGTGCAGGGTGCCGAGCACGAGGTGGCCCGTCTCGGCGGCGGTGACGGCGGCCTCGATGGTCTCGAGGTCGCGCATTTCCCCGATGAGGATGACGTCGGGATCCTGGCGCAGCGCGGAACGGACGCCTTCGGCGAAGGAAGGCAGGTCCTCGCCGACCTCGCGCTGGGTGATGAGGCACTGCTTGTGCGCGTGCGTGTATTCGATCGGATCCTCGATCGTGATGATGTGTCCCTGCTGGTTCTCATTGATCCAGTTGATCAAGGAGGCGAGCGTCGTGGACTTACCCGAACCGGTCGGGCCGGTGACGAGGATCAGGCCGCGGGCCCGCTTGAGCATGTCCTTGACGACGAGCGGCAGGCGCAGCTGCTCGAGCGTGAACATGGCCGAAGGCAGCAGGCGCAGGACCATGCCATAACCGCCTTGGCCCCGGAAGGCGTTGGCGCGGAGGCGCGTGCGGTCGCGGAAGGCGAAGGCGAAGTCACAGCCGCCGTCGGCGTCGAGCGCCGCGCGGCGGGCCGGCGGCACGGCGCCGAGGACGAGGGCTTCGGTCTCGGCGGCGGTGAGGGCGGGTCCTTCGACCGCGACGAGCTCGCCGTTGACGCGCAGGCTGGGGGAACGGCCGACGCGGATGTGCAGGTCCGAGGCCCCGTTCTCGAGCATGGCCTCCAACAGCTGGTTCATCGCGTAGGCCATCGGATCAGATCACGTCGTCGGCGACGGTGGCGCCGAGGACTTCTTCGATGGTGGTCATACCGGAGGCGACCTTGCGCTGGCCGTCCTCGCGCATGGTGCGCATGCCGGCCTCGCGGGCCTTGCGGCGGAGTTCGACGAGGTTGGAGCCGCCGTAGATCATCTCCTGGATCTCCTCGGTGATGACGAAGAGCTCGAAGACGCCGCGACGTCCCTTGTAGCCGCGCTCGCCGCACTTGGGACAGCCGGCTCCCTTCATGGGCGTGGCGTTGGCGAGATCCTGCTCGGACATGCCGATCGAGTAGAGCTCCTTCGAGGTCGGCTTGTAAGGCGCGGCGCAGGCCTGGCAGTTGCGACGCACGAGGCGCTGGGCGAGGGCGCCGCGGAGGGCCGCCGACACGAGGAACGGCTTGACGCCGATGTCGACGAGACGGGTGACGGCGGAGACGGAGTCGTTGGTGTGGAGCGTGGAGAACACCATGTGACCGGTGAGGGCCGCGTTGATCGCGATCTCGGCGGTCTCCAGATCTCGGATTTCACCGATCATCACGATGTTCGGCGCCTGACGGAGCATGGCGCGGAGGGCGGCGGCGAAGGTCATGCCGACGTCGCGCTTCACCTGCACCTGGTTGATGCCGGCCATCTGGTATTCGACGGGATCTTCGACGGTGATGATCTTACGGTCGGGCTTGTTGATGTAGTTCAACGCCGAATAGAGCGTGGTCGACTTACCGGAACCGGTCGGACCGGTGACGAGGAAGACGCCGTCGGAACCGGAGATGAGGCCCTGGAACTTGGCCTGGTCGTCGGCGAAGAAGCCCAGCTCGGGCAAGCCCAGCTTGAGGCCTTCCTTGTCGAGGATTCGCATGACGATCGATTCGCCGTAGACGGTAGGCAGGACCGAGACGCGCAAGTCGATGTCGCGGCCGCCGGTGCGGGCCTGGATGCGTCCGTCCTGCGGGATGCGCTTCTCGGCGAGGGAGACCTCGGCCATGAGCTTGAGTCGGGAGATGATCGAAGGCTGCAGGCGCTTGGGCGGACCCTTCATCTCCTGCAGCACGCCGTCGATGCGGAAGCGCACGCGGAAACGCTTTTCCAGCGGCTCGAGGTGGATGTCCGAAGCCTTGCGTCGGATCGCGTCGACGATGAGCGAGTTGACGTAACGGATGATGGGGGCGTCGTCTTCCTTGACGTCGCCGCCCTGCGGAAGCTCGACGGCCAGGCCGTCGTCGCCCTTCCCGAGGATGTCGTTATACGAGGCGCCGCCGCCGATAGGGCCGCCGCCGTAACAGCGCGAGATGGCCTCCCTGAGGGCGTCCGGGGGGGCGAGGCGGGGATTGAGCGCGAGCTTGAGGATGCGGGAGATCGAGTCGAGCGTCTCGGTGTCGAGCGGGTCGGAGATGGCGACGAGGAGTTCGGCGCCGTCCATCTGCAACGGTAGGATGTTACGGGCCTCGGCTTGCTCGCGACTGATGAGCTTGAGAACGTCGTCGGACGGGGAGACCTGGGCGACGTCGACGATTTCCATGTCGAACTCCTTGCTCAGTTCCGCGGTGATCTGCGGCCAGGCGACCTTGCCGGTCTCGACGAGCTTGGCGATGGCCAGGGTATCCGGGTTCTGTCCTTCGGGGACCGGGGCGGTCGCCGAGCGGGCCTCGGTCACGTCGGCAGGAGACACCAGCCCCTTGTCCTGAATGAATTGGATGACGTAGTCGTCGGCGGTCGTCACAGTGGGGAAATCCGGAGCGGAAGAATGGGGATAGGGGGATTGCTCCTCAGAGAGGAGAACAACGGGGAAAATGACCCTAAATCGGGGGAACTTTCCCGCAACCGCAAATTAACCAAAGATGGGCCGATTTAGGCGCCCCTCAGCTGCCCGACCCAACGTCTCACCTGCTCGCGCAGGAAGTCGGGCTCCCCGTCGTTCCAAATCACGACATCGGCACGCTTAACCTTTTCCACGAGAGAAAGTTGTGACGCGATACGTGCGGAAATCTCGTCATCGGAGAGCCCTCGGGCACGCAAGCGGGCCCGGCGCACGTCATCCGAACAGGCGACCACCACGACCGCGGTGAAACCCACCGTAAGGTCCTTCTCAAAAAGCAGCGGGATTTCGACGACGTAATCATGCTGCGGATCGGCCGTGGCCTCCTGTCTTAGCCGGGCGACCTCGGGATGGGTCACCGACTCCAGGAAGGCCCGTTCCGCAGGATCGGCAAAGACCTTCGCACCGATCCACTTACGGTCCGGAACCCCTTGCGAATCCAGACAGGCGGCCCCCCAGCGCTCCCGGAGATGACCGACGCAGACGTGGGATTCCAAGACCTGCCGGGCTAGTCGGTCCGCATCGACGACCTGGAAGCCCAGTTCGGCAAAGCAGGCGGCGGCGGTCGACTTGCCGCAACCGATGCCTCCGGTGAGTCCGATGACCATGCCCTACCCTACCCAGCCGCCCCCCTGAGGGCAAACCTCAAGCGGGGGTCGGGGAGGATTGCAGGCCCGGGCCGGCGTCCGCGGCCGGAGACGGGACCGCGGGAGTGACCTCCGGCTGAGCCGGGGTCGTCGCCGGAGCGGCCACGGGAGTCTGGATCGCGCCGGTCTTGAGGATTTCCATCACATGGACGCCGTCGAGGGTCTCGTGCAGCAGCAAGGCCTCGGCGATCTTCCGATGGGCCTCGGCGTTATCGGCGATCAGTTTCTCGGCACGGGCATACTGCTCGCGGACGATGGCCGAGATGGCCTCATCGATCCGGCGGGCGGTCTCGTCGCTGTGGGTCTGCGTACGCGAGATCTCGCGACCAAGGAAGACGGTGTCGGAATTCTCGCCGAAGGCGATCGGGCCGAGGTCGCTCATGCCCCAGTCGCAGACCATCTGGCGAGCGAAACGGGTGGCCTGCTTGATATCGCTGGAGGCGCCGTTGGAGATCTCTCCGGAGATGACCTTCTCGCCGACGCGGCCGGCCATGGCCATGCAGATGTAGTCGAGCAGACGCTGACGCGTGTAGCCGAGGAGCTCCTTGGTCGGCATCAGCATCGCCATGCCGAGGGCGCGGCCGCGCGGCAGGATGGTGACCTTGTGGAGCGGCAGGGCGCCGTCGTCGATGAGGGCTTGGACGACCGCGTGGCCGGCCTCGTGATAGGCGGTGTTGCGCAGGTCGACGGCGTCCATGACGCGGCGACGTTCGCGGCCGTAGGAGATCTTGTCGCGCGCTTCTTCGATGTCGACCATCTCGACCTTCTCGCGATTGCGACGGCCGGCGTGCAACGCGCCTTCGTTGAGCAGGTTCGCGAGGTCCGCCCCGGACATGCCGGTGGTGATCCGCGCGACGCGCTGGAGGTCGACGGACGGAGCGAGCTGGAAACGCTTGGCGTGCACGGCGAGCACGGCCTCGCGGCCGCGCAGGTCGGGCAGGTCGACGAACACCTGACGGTCGAAACGACCCGGACGCAGCAGCGCGGCGTCGAGGACGTCCGAACGGTTGGTAGCACCGATGACGATGACGCCGGCCTGGCCGTCGAAGCCGTCCATCTCGACGAGCAAGGAGTTCAAGGTCTGCTCGCGCTCGTCGTTGCCGCCGCCGACGCCGGCGCCGCGCTGGCGGCCGACCGCGTCGATCTCGTCGATGAAGATGATGCAGGGCGCGAGCTTGCGGGCCTGCTCGAAGGTGTCACGGACGCGGGCCGCGCCGACGCCGACGAACATCTCGACGAAGTCGGAACCGCTGATGCTGAGGAAAGGCACGCCGGCTTCGCCGGCGACGGCGCGCGCGAGCAGGGTCTTGCCGGTGCCGGGAGGACCGACCATGAGCACGCCCTTCGGGATGCTGGCGCCGATCTTGGTGAAGCGCTTGGGGTCCTTGAGGAAGTCGACGATCTCCTTCACCTCTTCCTTCGCCTCGTCGCAGCCGGCGACGTCCTTGAAGGTGGTCGTCTCCTTGTCGTTGGCGTTGAGGCGGGCGCGGGACTTGGCGAACTGCATCGCGCCGCGGTTGGCGTTCTTGAGGAAGCGATACATCATGAACAGCACCACGCCGGAGACCAGCAGCGTGGGCAGCACGTTGTAGAGGAACATCGTCCAGCCGGTCTGGGCGGGGATTTCCTTGAAGGCGTCGCGGGCGACGGAAGCGCGGAGCAGTTCGAACTCCTTCTCGGTGAGGCGACCGTCCGCGGTGAAGCGGGACTTGTCGCCGGCATCGGCGCCGGCCACGGCCAGCTCGCCGGAGATCCGGACCCAGCTCTCGGAGCCTGAGGTGGGGTTGGGCTGGAGGGTGAGGTTCTTGATCTTCTTCTCCTGTGCGTAGGAGAGGACCTGGGAGACGTTGAGGACCTGGACGGTGTTGCCGGAAGCAGCGCCCGGAAGATTGAACAGGGCGATGATGGCCACCATGAGGAGCAGCCAGACGAAGACCGGTTTCGTGTTCAGGCGGGGGCCGTTTTTATTATCATCCGGCTGGTCGTTTTGACTCATGGGCAGAGGTTTTAACCTAAGCAGGGCCCAAGCCAAGTCAACCGGAGAGCCCCCTTGGTCGGGCCGCTCAGCCTCGCGGATTCGGCCGGCGGCAGCCCCGGCACCCAGAGGATCGCGGAGCCCGCCAGGACGACAGGCAGCGCCTCCCGCGATTCCGCAGGGATTTTACGGTTGATGAGCAGGTCGGAAAGCTTGGCCGAGCCGGGCGCACCCAGCGGCTGATAACGATCGCCGTCCACGCGACCGCGCCAGGTGAGCGGCTCGGACGGTGCGACGACATAGGCTTCCCGGCTGGGCGAAATGTCGCCCTTGGACAGACTGGCCCACGACAGCGCATCGACGTCGACCAGCTCGGCAAGGAGGCCGCACTCGTCGTCGGGCACTCCGCAAGTGAGCCGACGTTCGGCGACGCCGTAGGCCATCGGCTCGCCCGGGATGCTCAGCACGCCGGCCGCGACGCGCACGAGGCGACCACGGACGGCGGCACGGGCATCGCGACCCGCCGCGATCGCCGCGGCCAAGGGCGCGAGGGAGGCTTCGCTCGGATCCGCGACTTCATGCGCATGCAGGAACGCACGGAGACATTCTTGGATCAAAGCCGCGGGACGTCCGGCCAGCACGGCCACCGGCATGGCTCCCTCCGCGCCGACGACGCAGCCGAGTTCGCCGGCCCACTGCGCCAAGGCGACCTGCGCCTCGCCGAGGATACGCGCGGAGCGAGCAAAGCCTTCGGCATAACCTTCGCCCATCGCCTCGGCGCCGCCGGCGGCCAGCCAGGCGCGGATACGATTGCGGGCCGCGACCGGCAAAGCGTTGGTCGCATCCTCGCGCCAAGGGATGCCGGCGAAATGCAAAGCAGCGAGCAGCGCGGCCTTGCCGACGCCTGCCTGGATCAACGGACGCCAGCGACGATGGCCGTCACGGTGGGCATGGAGCACGCGCGGAGCGGCGAGCCCGGCCAAGCCCGCGCCACGGGCGAGGCGGAGCAGCATGTTCTCGACGACATCGTCGAGATGATGCGCGGTGCAGAGGATTTCGAAACCGAGGTCTGCACGCTGCCGGGCGAAGAAAGCATCGCGCGCCGCGCGCAGGTCGGCCTCAGAAGCGGACCCCTGCCCTTCCCTGCTTCCGAGCAGGCAAGGCACGTCGAGCGCGGCGCACAGCGCGGCGACGAAACGGGCGTCCTCCGCCGAAGCTTCGCCGCGCACGCGATGGTCGAAATGCAGGACACGCAGGCGCGGGCGCAAAGCTTCGTCCGCCCAGAGCGCGCAGAGCAGGTAGACCGAATCCGCACCGCCGGAGACCGCTACGGCGACGGGCCCGGACGAGGCCGGAGCCGACGGCAGCCGCGGCAGTCGCTGGGCGGCCGCGCGCAAGGCGTCGGGACTGGGCAGGCTCATCGGCACGCGGTCAGACTACGTCGCGCCGGCTCCCTGCCAATCCAAAGCGGGCCTCAGAAGGACAGCGTGTCCTTGCCGTACCAGCGACGGAGCGCTTCGGGCACGCGCACCGTGCCGTCGGACTGGAGGTTGTTCTCCAGGATGGCGGCGAGGACGCGCGGCAGGCCGAGGCC
>Ga0102864_1000437_pt1 | contig 10404 bp, 10 predicted proteins | sample Colrivmet1449B02_FD_84976 | JGI IMG/M metagenome (GOLD analysis project Ga0102864, IMG submission 84976) | Estuarine microbial communities from the Columbia River estuary - metaG 1449B-02 | ecosystem: Environmental > Aquatic > Marine > Intertidal zone > Estuary | place: USA: Columbia River...
TCTTAATCTTTTCAGATTCTTCAACTTTCTTTTTCTTATTTTCTTCTTTAATTTCCTTAATAATATTCTTTGCATATGAGATGATCTCCTTATCTTCGATATTATCAGGAATATTGGCGATACGCTCCTTAAACAACATTGCCATAGACGCCATTTTTCTTAAGAAAAGTTTTGAGTAACTTTGAGTAACTTTGAGTAACTTTGAGTAACTTTGAGTAACTTTTCTTCGCTAGTATTTGAATACCTAGTATAATATAAAAATATACACTAGTATAATCAATTTTTTTATATTTTTTAAAAATATAGAACATTTTAATGATAAATATTATAAAATAAAAAATATAAAAATATAAAAATATATATATTATAAATATTATGATATATTTACATATTTAGACCTTTTCCTTCTTCTCCTTATTTTCCTTCTTCTTCTTTTCCTTAACTTCTGTAACTACAGCAATTTCTTCCTTATTTTCTATAGTTTCGTCAATTGCGTCTTTTTCAGATTCACTGTCGTCGGTTTTTTCATCCTTAGCATTTGCCTTTTTGTATTCATTCCATTCTTCAGCGAGTTTAGCGAATCTCTCAGTATTAGAGAGCTCAGGATTTTCTTCCTTAATTCTTTGCTGATTGTCCTTCATATACTGCTGATATTTATTGAGCTTCTTAGGTTTTTCGTTTCCATCTTCATCGAGGTTTTTAGCAACCTTCTTAGCAACTCTCTTCTTCTTAATCTTTTCAGATTCTTCAACTTTCTTTTTCTTATTTTCTTCTTTAATTTCCTTAATAATATTCTTTGCATATGAGATGATCTCCTTATCTTCGATATTATCAGGAATATTGGCGATGCGCTCCTTAAACAACATTGCCATAGACGCCATTTTTCTTAAGGAAAGTTTTGAGTAACTTTGAGTAACTTTGAGTAACTTTGAGTAACTTTGAGTAACTTTGAGTAACTGTATAAGAGATGCTTATGTGATAAAACTTTAACTAATTATAATCAATTTTTTAGTTATAAATAAAATTATAGAACAAATTCTAAAAATGAGTACATAATTTAAAAAATTTTGAAAAATTTTAAAAACTTTATAAACTTTATAAAAAAATAAATTATGTACTCATTTTATATTCTAAAAAATTTAACTGATAAAAATAATGAATTATCTAAATTTTAGGAATAGATTCATAACACAGTAATAAACTAATCGCTAATATGAAAAAGAAAATTAATAATTTTAGATCAGTAATGCAGATTATGAATCTATATGTGATAATATTATTAAATATATATATATAAAGTACTTTGTTGTGAAGTAAAGCAACTAAATATATCAATGTCTTTATGAAGAATATCAAGTCGTCTCCTAAATATATTAAAAAACAATATGTATTATTATAATTCTATATAATATGAAAAAATAATAACACCCTCAGCGGGGCTCGAACCCGCGACCACTTGGTTAAAAGCCAAGCGCTCTGCCGACTGAGCTATGAGAGCGGAGGTTATTACCCCATATAGTAATATACGTTAAATTCTTATATACTTTTGTCATAATTGAATAGAATGAACCAATTCTGTTCTTCCCACGTTATTTTATAATTAATTCCAGGTATATCAATATTTTTTGCTAACTCAGTAATACTATTGTAATCATGAATATAATAATACCTTTTTATAATATTGTTATTTAATTTCCAATCTACATAATTTGGACCTAGTGTAAAATTACGACAGTCACTTTTACTTATGTTTAATTCATTAAAACTTTTTTCCATAGACCAAAAAGATACAAGTAATTTTCCATCTTCACATAAATAATTGCATAAATTTTTAATAGCATATATTTGTTCATGAATCGTTTCTAGGTGATGAAGTACAGCAATAGATATAATCTTATTATATTTTTTTTCTGTTTTCAAATTCAAAACATCTTGATAAAAAACATTTAACCCCTTATTATTACATAAATACAAAAGATTATCAGATATATCACAACCTTCACAATTATATCCTAGTGTTTTTGCGTATATCATATTTTTTCCATTTCCGCAACCACAATCTAGTAGTGTTTCCCCTTCTTTTTTATAACTCAAAAATTTTTTTACATTATTCCAAATTCTAAAGCGAGAATTATCAAAAGATGTGCATATTATATTATATTGATTAGCAATATTTTTATTATGAGCGTTCATATACATTTACTAATTGCAATAAATTCTTATATATTATCAGAATAATACTTAAACAATACTAATTATAATAAGAATAAGAATAATAATATTATGACATCAAATAAAGAAAGATCTATATTAGTAGTAACTCCAGCATATGGAGGTCTAGCATATGTAGGTTATATATCTGGTTTATTAAATTTGGAAAGAGTATGTAGAGAAAAAAATATTAAAATAGATTATGAATTCTGTTATAATGAAAGTCTTATACCTAGAGCAAGAAATACATTAGCGCACATTTTTTATAATAGAACAAATTATACGCATTTATTATATTTAGATGCAGATATTGAATTTGAAGCAGAAGATATTATAAAAATGCTAGATTATGACAAACCATTAGTTGGAGGAGTTTATCCTAAAAAAAGTATAAATTGGGAAAAAATAACAGAGTTAGTAAATAAAAATAATGAAAATGAACTAACGTGTGAAAATATTCAAGCAATTGTTAAGGATTGTGTAGTAATATTATTAGATGACCCTGCAATTAATTTAAATGATGATTTTATAGAAACAAGATACACTGGTACTGGGATATTATTAATTCAAAGAATTGTATTAGACAAAATGCGCGAAAGTTTTCCAAATGATGTATACACTGCAGGAGACAAGTTACGAACTACTGATTTTTTTCGTTATTTTGACACAGAATTAAAGGATGGAATATATTTATCAGAAGACTATTGGTTTTGCGATAGATGGAGACAATTGGGGGGCAAAGTATATTTATATACAAAATTTAGGTGTAAACATTGGGGAACATATGCTTATTAATAATTTTCTTTCCTTTATTTATTTTTTAAAAGATGATGATTTTCTTGATCCACCCCTTCTACCATCATATAATGAAGGACCTTGATGTGTAATTCTTCCAGTATTTCTTCCAGTAATTCTTCTAGAAAAGGCATTCATAAATTTTGAAAAAGTTGATTTTTTATGTGATTCTTCATAAGCTTTGTTTCTATTAATCAACAAATCATCTGGATTTACTTCAACAGCATTACTACTTGAACGATGCGCCTTAACTAAATCTGCTGTAACTCTATTGGATTGTGATTTAGGTGTTTTAAATGATGTAATACGTGTATGAGTAACTGGATACTTCGAATTATTATTTTTTTTTCTATATTTTTCTAACGCATTAAAATTTTCGATAAGTAAATTATGCGGTACTTCTACTTCTATATATTCATCATTCAAATAGATATATAGTTTTCCATAATCTGATAATAATAGTTTTCCATAACCTGATAATAATAGTTTTTCATAATCTGATAATATATTTTCAACACAATCTATATTAAATTTAGTCTCTATATTAAATTTAGTTGTATCAAAAGTTTGATCAATTGAAGGAGAAGTATTATAATTATACCTTGGAATTTGTTGTATAAAGTTTCCATCGCTATCAAATTTTATTGGTTGTTGTATATCTGGTATATGTAAATTACATATTTTTTTTTCGCTGTAAATTGTTTCGTCATTTTTTAAATTAAATATATGATAATAATATACTACTCCGTATTTAGTTTCGCAGTTAATTTTTTCACTATAGATTTTTTCTATTTTACCTTTATTATCTCGTTTATAATAAGTTGTTCCTTCATAAGGACTTCCTTTTACACGATAGATACAATTTGACATTGAATTAAATTCAACATCTGTTTTATTCTTCGCTTTAATTATTAATATTTTATCTTTATCCAGATATTTGTCTTCATTCTTTACTAGAATTTTTATATTCTCTAAATTATTTTCTAACTCATAGCCTACTACATTTTCTTTAGATAATAAAACCAATTCTGCATTTAAGTATTGCCTTATACATAAATCTAAAACCTTATTATTATTTACATTTATTACTTGTAACGATAGTAATTCATGTTCACCTCCTCTTATTTTCTTTTTACCATTTTTACCATTTTTACCATTTTTACCATTTTTACCATTTTTAATTTTAACTAATTTTTAGCTGCAATCTTTGCAACTCTTTTAACATATACTGGTAATAATACATATTCTCCTTTGCTCTTTACATATTCACGAGTACCTTTTGGTTTCATATAAATACATTTTTTTTTTCCATATACAAGTACAGTTTTAACTTTCTTATAACTCATTAATCCTTATTATACAATTCTATATAATAAATAATAAAATAAAATTGAATTGAATAATATTTAACTACTGGATCTTCTACCTTTTCTGCTACTTGAACTTCTACTTCTTTTTTCAAATAATTTATTTTCTAACATTTCATTTTTTTTATTATGACCTGTATTTTTTCTAGAAAGGGCATCTCTAATTTTTGAAAAAGTTGATTTTGTTTTATGTAAGTTTTGAAAAGCATCTTTTAGTTTATAATGCTTCTCATAAGGATCATTGGTTGCATAAGTAGGACCTGGGCGTGTAGTTAGTTTAACTTTATCTACAATACCTACAATTTTTGAGATCATTGATTTTTTACTTTTTTGGGGATTATCTACAATATCTGCTGTAACACTATTGGGATGATGCGAAGGTGTTAGAATTGCCATACGTGTATGAGTAACCGGATTTTCCGAATCTTTATTATCTTTTGCTAAGTAGTGAAGATTTCTGCCCTGTAAATAATTCGGTACATCTATTTCTTTATATCCAGTTGAATCATAAATATATAGTTTTTTAAAAGGTTTTATTATTATATAATCATCTAATATTTCTTTTACACCTTTTTTATTAAATTCTATAGAACCATTTACATCTTTTAATTTACATCTATCTTTTTCACTATAAATTGTTTCGCCTTTTTTTAATTTAAATATATGACAATAATACCTGTGTGGACCCCCCCACCCCCCTACATTTCCGTCATATTTAAAAACTTCTTCAATTACTGTACTATAGATTTTTTCTATTTTACCATCATTATCTCGTTTATAATAATTTGTTCCTTTATCGGTTCTACATTGTGCACTATGGTAATAACTTTTTGGAAAAATTTTAATACATTCTTTATTCTCTTTGTCACTCCTCACATTAATTATAATTACATCTTCATTTTTATCCAGATATATATCTTCATCTTTTACTCGAATTCGTATATCCACTAAATTATTTTCTAACTCTAGAGTGTGATCAATTTTTTCCTCAGATAATAAAACTAATTCTGTTTTTGAATCAGTTATTTCACATAAATCTAAAACCTTTTTATTATTTACATCCATTACTTGTAACGATAATACGGTTTTAGTTTTAGTTTTATTTTCACCTCCTCTTAATTTCTTTTTACCATTTTTATTTTTAATTAATTTTTTAGCTGCTATCTTTGCAACTCTTTTAACATATACTGGTAATAATACATATTCTCCTTTGCTCTTTACATATTCGCGAGTACCTTTTGGTTTCATATAAATACATTTTTTTTTTCCATATACAAGTACAGTTTTAACTTTCTTATAACTCATTAATTTTTATTATACAATTCTATATAATAAACAATAAAATAAAATAAAATTGGATAATATTTAACTACTTGAACTTCTACCTGTTCTTCTACTTGAGCTTCTACTTGAACTTCTGCTTCCCTTTTCTGTTCGAAATAATTTACCTGATAATAGTAGTCTATTTAATCTCTCATCCATAGGTCCCTTTCTTTTTTTTTCTTTTTTAAATAATTCTCTAAAAAAATTTTTAACTCGTGTTGTAACTTTATTATGTTCTCTAGCTTTAGCAAATTGTAATCCTCTATAATCAGGGCGGTCTCCTTTACCTTTACTTGCATTTTCTAACACATGTACAAAACCATCCTTCCCTAATTTTTTATCTACTACCACATTGGTATTAATATATTTCGCTTTCATCACTGTTCCGTCTTTACGTAGAACTGTTATTTCATCACCTTCTGTTAAATTATCAAATAATTCATCACCGCCTTTTTCTGTTTTACCATTGGGATGTTTAATGATAATTATATTCTTAGAAGAAGAAGTATTGTCGTTATTTCCACCTCTTATCTTTTTAGTTTTTTTTGATTTAAGTAATTTTTTAGCAACAATATTTGCAACTTTTTTAAGATGAGCGGATAATAATACAAATTTTCCTTTGCTCTTTACATATTCGCGTCTACCATTTGCTTTCATATATATACTTCTCTTTTTACCATTTATAATTAACATTTTTATTTTTTTATAATTTACTTTATTTACCATTATACCTTTCTATAAAAATAAATAGAATATTATTTATAATTATATTATTATATTATAAGAATTATGAGTTATAGTAGTAAAAGCAAATCGAGTAAAGAGAGTAGTAAATATTATACTCCCTTATCAAATATAAGCAGTGAAGTTATAAAATCAAAAATAAGTAAATCTAGTAATTATTATACTCCATTATCAAGTAATAGTATATCTATAAAATCAAAATTACAGAAATCTACAAATCTTTTCATTACTGATAAAAGAATTGAAAAAATTCAAAAGTTTTTGCAAAAATATACTTTGGATGATAAATATACACTAGATAATCGTGTCAAATATTATAAATATCTTTTAAATTATATTAAAGATATTAAAAATAGAGCATGTATTAAGAAGTATGTTGAAGATAATATTACAAAATATACTATTGGTAATAAATTATTTTTAATAAAGAAGATAGGAACAGAAAGTATCAACGGAGTTATTTATCTTACTATAATTAAGAATATATTGGGTGGGAATTTATTAGCATGTAAGATAATGCTCATTGATAAAAATAATTATAGAGAGATAAAAATTATGCAAAATTTGACTGATAAAGTTATTTCAAAGAAAAAATCCAAACATTTTCTTATAATGTATAAATACATTGTATGTCCGCCAATGAGCATATTAGAAATGATTAAAAACCCACTAGGTAATTCATTAGAAAGTCCATTAGGTAGACGTCTTGTATCAAGTAACAAACGACTTGTATGTATTAATGAATTAGCTCACGGAGATTTAGATATGCTTATGAAAAATAAAAAGGTCGTAGCGAATGACGAAGTAATGTATAATATATTTATTCAAACCTTTTTATCTATTATTTCTTTTCATAATCTATCTAAATATTATCACGGAGATGCACATAGTGGAAATTTTTTATATCAAATAAACAAAGAAAAAGGATACTATCATTACACATATAATAAAACAGATTATTATTTAAAAGCGTGCGAGTATAATATAATGATATACGACTTTGGATATGCTACTAAAGCATATAAAAAATATAATAAAAAATCATTACTTGATTATATAAATATAATTAACACATTCATTAGAGATAAATGGGCATTTTTTCCTGATTTACCAAGTGATAAATTTAATACAAAAATGATATTTATTAAAGACCGACTTATGATAGAATACAAAAGTGGTAACAAGGAAGGCGATATAAAAAACATAATAGTAAATAATATTTTATTAAAGGCTTTAGAAAACACATCATCTACATTCAATCTATTTACAAAGAATAAACCAAGTAATATTATTAACAAGACCCCATATATATTAGGATAATTGATAAAATATTATCAATATCATTGCAAATATGTAAATATATATTATAATTTTAAATTTGTATTATATTTTTTGAGTACATAATTTATTTTTTCTAAAAATTTTATAAACTTTTTAAAATTTCTAAATATTTTTCAATTATGTACTCAAAAATAATTAAATTAGCACAAACTCAAATATATTTTAATATATAAAAATAAATACATTAAATAAAGTCATAGAATATGAGTAAGATTGTATCGGGATACGCTTTTAGGATAATAAAGCGGATATTACCTAAAATTTCTGCTACAGAAAAAGCGGCATTGAACTCTGGTTCTGTTTCTATAGATGGTGATATTTTTTCTGGATATTTAGATATAAACAAATTAGTTAAAAAATATGATGCAAAATTAAAAGATCAAGAGAATGCATTTTTAAATAAAGAAACTAATGAATTATGTGAAATGATAGATAATGATAAAATAGAAAAGAACCAAGATTTATCAATAGATGTATGGGATTATATAAAAAATAATAAATTTATGGGACTAGTAATACCTAAAAAATACGAAGGTTTAGAATTTAGTCCCCACGCACATTCTCTAATTGTTGAAAAAATAGCAAGTAGAAATATTGCAAGTGCTGTTAGTGTAATGGTTCCAAATTCTCTAGGTCCTGGAGAACTATTACATCAATATGGGACAGATGAACAAAAAAAATATTTTTTACCTAAATTAGCATCAGGAACTTACGTACCCTGCTTTGGACTAACAACAGAAAATTCAGGTTCCGATGCTGCTTCGATGTTAGACAGAGGTATTGTAGTTGTAGAAGATGGTATTTTGGGAATGCGCGTGACCTTTTCAAAAAGATATATCACATTAGCACCGGTTGCAAGCGTAATTGGATTAGCTTTTAAACTACTAGACCCTAATAAACTATTAACGACTGGAAAAGAAGGAATAACAGTTGCTATATTGGAGAAAGATAAATTTAGTGATATAGAAATTGGCAATCGCCATAATCCTCTAAATATAGGTTTTATGAATGGCACTATAAGAGGTATAGATATTTTCATACCAATGGAATGTGTAATAGGTGGTGAAGAAAAGTGTGGTTTTGGATGGAATATGTTAATGGAATCTTTAGGTGAAGGAAGAGGTATTTCATTACCTGCGATGTCACTCGCTACTGCAAAATTATGTTCTTTTGGAGTTGGCGGATATGCGCGTATAAGAAAACAATTCAATATATCTATTGCGGAAATGGAAGGAGTTAAAGAGAAATTGGCAGTAATCGCGGGAATTAATTATAAATTATTGGCAGCACAGCATTTATTCAATGCTATATTGATAAATAAAGAGAAACCTCCAGTATTATCTGCTATAATGAAATATAAATTTACAGAATATGGGCGTATAACAGTTAATAATGGAATGGATATTTTAGGAGGTGCTGGAATATGCAAGGGTCCAATGAATTTTCTTGCATCAAGTTATATTGCAACACCAGTGGCAATAACAGTAGAAGGTTCAAATACACTAACGCGATCTCTTATTATATTTGGTCAGGGTTTAAATAGGTCGCATCCTCATCTATTAAATATTATCAATAACATAGAAACAAATGATAAAGAAGGTTTTAATAATAATTTTAATAAAATTGTAAAACATACACTAAATAATTTAGTAAAGTCAATATATTATGGTACATATCTTAAATTTTATAGAAAGAATGGTGTAGATATAGATAAATATTACGAAATACATTTAAATAGACACGTAGCAAATTTTGCATTTTCCGCAAATATAGCATTATTGATGGGAGGAAAAATTAAAACGGCAGAATATATATCTGGAAGATATGCTGATATTTTAGCAGATATTTATATGTCTTATGCGTGCCTATGGTTTTACAAGAAGAATAAAACTACTAAAGACATTGATAAATTATTAGAATACTCTATAAATGATTACTCTAAAAATATTGAAATTAATATGAATAAGATATTTGATAATTTTCCTATTTATTTTATGGGAAAAATTATGAAGTACACAACATATCCATTTGGAAATTATTATAATTATAATTGTGATAAGATGAATACTCGAATTTCAAATATAATAACAAAACCAAACGAATTAAGAAACCTATTAACCGACAATTTATTTATTTCTAAAGATGTTAATAATAGATTAAATCAAATTTCGCGAGGAATTCAATTATTTGACGAAAATAAAAAATATGATCCTGAAAATATTTCACTAATAAATGAAATAACTCAGTTGGTAATTAAAGTAGATGAAACTGAAAAATTATAGAATAATAATTATATTATATATAAATTATAAAAACACTTATTTTTTCGATATATATGTATGTAATATGTATATTATATTACAATAATATTGTATATAAATATTAAATGAACAGTGTTGTTAATTTAAAAGACGGCTTTATAACTTTTAATTCTAACATAGACCATAGTTTATCATTTTCTAAATGCGCTATTGGTTATTCTAATTATAATATTAATTCACATGAAAGAGGTTCATTGGTGTTTTTAACAAATAATAATGCAAATGATACAAATATAAGCATGAATGATATTAGAATGTGTATAGCGAGTGATGGTAATGTAGGTATTGGTACAAATAATCCA
>Ga0102864_1000440_pt1 | contig 10347 bp, 7 predicted proteins | sample Colrivmet1449B02_FD_84976 | JGI IMG/M metagenome (GOLD analysis project Ga0102864, IMG submission 84976) | Estuarine microbial communities from the Columbia River estuary - metaG 1449B-02 | ecosystem: Environmental > Aquatic > Marine > Intertidal zone > Estuary | place: USA: Columbia River...
AAATAGTCCAAACAACATTATGAAAATAAGTGCTGGCAAATGGTATATTTTGGAAAGGGAATAAATCGAGATGATTATCAGGATAATCGGCAGAAACTTAACATGATGTTTTATTTTACTTAACAAAAAGGCCAAGCCTAATGTGGCAATAAACGTGATGATGAGAATGAAAAAAAGTTCAACAAAAAAATCAGAGAAGGACTTACTCCCTACATTGTCGTTTAGGGTAATAAAATTAAAGAAAACAACTCCAAAAATATCGCTTAGACTACTTTCGTACGTGATGAATTCTTTGTTGAATTTGCCTAAGTTTTGTGCACTAGGTATAGCAATAGCGCTGCTTATAATGGCAAAGGGTATGGCATTGGCTAATCCTATTTTTAGTGAAACATCTCCAAAATAGTGAAATGCATAACCCAGTAAAAAACTTAAAGCCAACATCGGAATAATAGCGAGCAGGGCTGATTTGCCGATAAGCGGAAGTTTGGATTCATTTAGTTCTAATTCTAGTGCTCCTTCAAGTACAATAAGAATTAGGCCAATAGTGCCCAGTTGGGGTAAAATGGCTTCTAAATCAGGTATAGGGAAACCTAAAAAAATGCTCAACTGATGCACGCCCATCCCTAGCGCGATAAGTAAAATCACTGATGGTATTCTCGTCTTAGCAGAGGTCACATCAAAGATGTACGCCAACAAGAGTAAAAAGCAAATGGTTAGTATCAAGGTGTTTCTGTTTAGTTTTTGGGTTTAGCTGTGTATGTAAGGTTCATGTGAGCTAATACCTCCCAAAATTAGTGTTTTTTCATATTGCTTGCGCTCCAACACTTTATTTTAGTGGAAGAATTTATTTGGATTTAAATCCAGCGTTTAGTTTAATAGTTGAAAATGTAATAAGTAAGCAACCGGTTATTAGAAAAAGGATAGAGATTTACTCATCTTCTAGTTTATCCAGTATTTTCTTCGCTACGATTTTCACTTTTTTATCTACATCAAGTTTTTTGGAAACGGCGTCGTAAGGACCTACAATAACTTCTTCACCATCTTTTAATCCACTTAGAATTTCGATGTATCGGCTATCTTGTATACCTGTAAATACGATAATTTTAGTGGCTTTCCCATTGTCTACTTTAAACACGACTTCGTCAAGTTCATCTTCTTCGGAAGTGCTTTTTGTGCTGTCTTTTACCCTTGTGCCAATGGCTTCTATGGGTAAGCACAAAATGTCCTTCTTAACTTGGGTTTGTATTTCTACATTGGCGCTCATGCCGGGCAAAAAAGGAGATTTGCTTTTGGCCAGCAAATCGGTATAGCTGCTTTTAACCAAGCGTATTTTTACTTCAAAATTGGTTACCTGATCCGTATTTAGTTGCATGCCTCCAGCGTTGTTTGCACTTCGTGAAATTTCGGTTACAATACCCTTGAACTTTCGGTCGCTATACGCATCTACCTCTACTACGGCGGTATCTCCTTTTTTTACGAGTAGAATATCGTTTTCATTTACATCTACAATTACTTCCATATTGTCAAAGTTAGAAATGACCATAATCTCTGTTCCTGCCATTTGAGCGGTACCCACAACACGCTCACCTTTTTCATTGTTAAGCGCACTTACTATGCCGTCACTTGGTGCGTATATGCTGGTACGTCCTAATGCTTTATTGGCCTCACTTAGTGATGCATTGGCATTGTCTATACCAAAACGAGCGGCAGCTATGCGTTGTTCCGCAGCTACTACCTCACTTTTGGCAATGGCGTATGCGCTCTGAGCAGCATCATACTCCGCTTGACTTAGTACTTTATCGGCAAATAGTTTTTCACTTCTACGAAAAGCAGATTGTTGTTCGGTAAATCGCGCTTTGGCTTGTGTAAGTTGTGCTTCGCTTGTTTTTAAGCTACTTTTAGAAGTGCTCACTCCGGCTCTTGCCCTATCTCTAGAGGTTATATACAAATCAGGATTTATTTTTAACAGCAGCTGACCTTCTTTTACGGTATCACCTTCTTGCACATACAGTTCCGTTATTTCACCGCTCACATCGGCACTTATTTTTACTTCGGCTTCTGGTCGTATTTTTCCGTTGGCACTTACGGTGCTTATAATCGTGCGTTTTTCTACCTTGCCCACGTTTACTTCCAGCTCACCTCTACTTCGGTTTTTGCCTATTAAGATAAGAGTAGTGACCAGTGTGAGCCCTCCTAGTATGTAAAATATAGTTCGTTTCTTCATTATAGTTGTAGTTGTTTTCCTTTATAAAAATCAATAATTAGCGCTCTAAAAACGTATTCGTATTTTGCGTTGAGTACCTGAATCTGAGCGGCACTCCATTGGTTTTTGGCAGTGACTAATTCGTAGCTACCCATGACACCTGCTTCAAAGCGTTTTTGGCTAAAATCAAAGTTCAGTTGCTGTGCTTCTTGGTTACTTAGCGCTGCTTCATATCTACTTTTGGCTGCTTTCAAGTTAGTGAACGCGGTAGTCACATCGTTTCGCAATTGGTTTTTAGTGTTTTCTAAGCCAAGCTCCGTGATTTGTGTGTTTAGTTTGGCGTTTTCGAGTGCAGCTCTGCTTCTGTATCCGTTAAAAATAGGGATTTGCATGGATAGCCCTACCTGCTGTCCAAGATTATCGGAAAGTTGATTTGCAAAAGGTTTGTCTGTAATGGAAAGTTGCTCACGCGCAGTTACCACCAGTTCTTTAGTAGTTTCTGTGGCGCCTATTGGAATTATATCATAATTACCAGTACCCGTATATAATTTGCCGCTTTGTGAGTACACTGTATTTATATTTCCATAGGCACTTATGGTAGGTTGTAGGCCTGCACTTGCAATCTTCTCTCCCAATTGACTTTGTGCTATTTGTAACTCTGCTTGTTGTATTTCGGGAAGATTCAGTAGTGCTTTTTGGTAGATGTCTGCAACGTCATCGGTTAGCAACTCAGGTACGTTTACAGTGTTCAATGACTCAATTTCTAGGGTTGCGTCCAATGGCAGTTGCATTAAATTAATAAGTGTATTGTAGCCTAGTTCTATGGCGTTTTGGGCATTAATAATGGTTACCTGATCATTGGCTACTTGTGCTTTTAGCGTGAGAGTAGCGCTTTGGTTGGTGCTGCCACTCGCTTCCAATTTTTGAGCACGTTGTAATTGGCTATTGGTAAGTAGCTGCTGTCCTTCTGCCACCTTTAGGTTTTCTTCTGCTTGTATAATTTGTAAGTACGTAGTGGCAACAGATAAGGCAACTTGATTCCGAATAACCTGATTGTTTTGTGCATTAGCCTCGGTAGCAACTTGGTTTTGTTTTATGCGATTATTTACCTGACTACCTCCATATAGCAAGACGCCGCTACTCAGCGAGAAGCTATTGCTCTGTATCGTGGTATTGTTAAATGTATTTGTAAAGGGGTCGATAGTTCTACCGATATTGTAGTTGTGATTTCCGCTACCGTTAAGTGTTGGTATGCGGCTAAGTTTGGTTTGCTGTAAATTATTGGTTAGGATAACACCCTGCAGACTGTTTTGCTGTATGGCAGTATTGTGCTCCAAGGCATAATCTATGCAGCGTTGAAGATTCCATTTTTCGGTAGATTGAGCCTTTAGCCCAAGTGTAGCAAATAATAGAAAGATAAGAATGGCTTTGTACATAGCGATGGTGGTTGTAAAGTCCTCAAATGTAATGGGCCACGTGCATATCAATTGGGGCACTCGATTAATGGGGAGATATCCTCGTTTTACGAGAATGAAGAGATTGATTTTTTATGGGTTGTATTAGCTTTGTGCACTTGAACTTCTGGTATACCATAGGAAAAACATTTTTACCTCAGCTTACTTGGCGTCGAAAAGTAGATGAGAAAGTAGTGTATCTTACTTTTGATGATGGTCCACATCCTGCTATTACTCCTTGGGTGATGACTGAGTTGGAAAAAGTAGGAGCTAAGGCAACTTTTTTTGCCGTAGGCGATAATGCTGTCAAATATCCTGAAGTCGTAACGGCTATTAATACCCGAAATCACCAACTTGGTAACCATACCCAACACCACATTAAAGGATGGCAGGTATTAAAAGAGGAATACTTACACGACATAGCTTTATGTGATAAAACTATTGCCGGAAGTAAGTTATTTAGACCTCCATATGGCCAGATTAATTTTAAGTCAATAGCCTTACTTAGCCTAGATTATGAGATAATAATGTGGGATATACTGACCAAAGATTACTTGCCTGGGCTAAACACAAATAGAGCTCAAAAAAGAATTCAAAAAGCAACGCGTCCGGGAAGTATTATCGTTTTTCACGATAGTGAAAAGGCAGAGAAAAATCTAAAAATTTTACTTCCTGAGTATTTACAGTTTTTAAAATCAGAAGGATATTTAATGAAGCTATTATGATTGTATTGGCATACGCTATACTCGGAATATTTTTTGGCATTCAGCTATTTTCATTGGTATCTATCTTGTTACAAACACCCGCGGTTCTTCAAAAACGTACGCATTTTCCTCAGGTTAGTATTTTGCTGGCTGCTAGAAATGAAGAAAAGCTAATCATTAGAAGCCTAGAAGCCATAGAAAAGCTCAACTATCCAAAAGAATACCTAGAAGTACTTATTGGCAACGATGCGAGTACCGACAATACGTCTGCACTCATAGCAGAATTTATCCAAGATAAACCTCATTTTAAATTATTTCAAATTGATAAAACAGTAGGCAAGGGGAGAGGCAAAGCGAATGTTTTAGGTCAGTTAGCACATAAGGCCAATGGAGAATTCTATTTTATCACCGATGTAGATGTGAAGCTTCCAGCGAATTGGATTCTTGGTTTACTTCAAGAATTTACAGATGGTGTTGGCCTAGTAAGTGGCACTACCAAGTGCGAACGTGCCGGTCTTTTTGCTACATTGCAAGGCATAGATTGGCTTCATTTTATGGGATATATTAAGGCTTTTGCGAATGCGGGAATAGGATGCACCAGCGTAGGCAACAATATGGCTGTTAGAGCAGAGGCTTATTGGCAAACGGGTGGTTATGAAGAAATTGATTTTAGTATAACTGAAGATTACAAACTCTTTAAAGAAGTAACGGGCAGAGGCTGGCAATGGCGCACTACGATGCGTGAGGAAACATTGGGGTTGGCTTGGTATATTCCCAACGTAAAAGAAATGCTGCACCAGCGTAAACGTTGGCTAATGGGAGCTCGAGAGTTACCGCTTAATTGGAAGTTTATGTTGGTGCTGTATGGTTTATTTATACCTGCATTATGCTATGTTTTTTGGGTTAATGCGCAGTTGGCAATGGCACTGTGGTTTAGCAAATTCCTGATTCAGTGTTTCTTTATTATCTTCTTATCGCTAGCCGTAAATCGTAGGCCGTTTCGTTTTTCTTACTTGATACTGTATGAATTTTATGTGCTGTTAAATACTGCGGCTACAGCCGTATTTTATGCTTTGCCTATACAGAGCGTATGGAAAGGAAGAGCCTATAATGCCGCGTATATTGGAGATGAAAAATAAATGCCACTCGACGGAAATTTAGATTTAAACGTATACTTGTAACGTGTTTCCAGAATTAGTTACCTTTTCCATTCCCTCTTTTCTTCAAGGCTTTTTGCCAGATCATTTTACCTTACACAGCTATGGGCTTATGATAGCGTTGGGTGTTTTGGTTTCTTTTTACATCACCTTGCAAAAGTCAAAACGGTTTGGGCTTGATTCAGATACACTTTCTAGCCTATTTGTTTGGGTAATTTTAGCTGCTTTTGTGGGCGGTAAGCTGTTTTTCTTTTTAGAGGATATGGGTAAATTTACGGCCAATCCTAGCTTGATAAAAGGAGCTATTGGTGGTGGGTTTGTGTTTTACGGCTCGCTTATTTTTGCGGTTCCTACTATTGTGTGGTGGCTTAAAAAAGAGAAAGTTCCTGTACGTCCATTTTTAGATATTTTGGCGATAGTAGGCCCTGTAGTACATTCGTTTGGCAGAGTGGGCTGCTTTTTGGCTGGATGCTGTCATGGTAAAGTGTGTACCAGTTGGGTAGGGGTTACTTTTTCTAATCCCGATTCATTGGCTGCTATCAAAAATGTTCCTCTATACCCCACACAACTGTTTGATATAGCGGTAAATATGGTTATTCTGATTACCGTCCTGCTATGGCAACATAAAAAGAAATTTGATGGTCAGTTGTTTTTGATATACCTCATGATGTATGCCGTTGGTCGGAGCATTGTGGAGATGTATAGAGGAGACGATACACGCGGTTTTGTGATAGAAGGTGTGCTTTCACACTCTCAATTTATAGCAATGGGTATTTTGGTGGTGTGTGCCATCGTATGGAGACGGTGGAGTAAAGATAAAGTGATAATCTAAGTTTTCAACTTACGAAGTTAACCTTGCGCTCAAAGCGAATATCAAATCGTGAAGCCAGCATAGGTTCGCCGTCTAGCTGAGCTGCCAGCGTGTGTTTGGCTTCTATGGTTATGGTGTTGTGCCGGGTATGATTTACTACATTTAAGTGTAGATGTTTTCCCTTTTTCACTTTGGGTAGATAAAGCAACCGCTGCAGTACGTTTACCTTTTTTATATGAAGTAATTCTAGTAAGCCGTCTTGCGCATCTGCATGTGGTGCAATGTTAAAATCACCGCCAAAAACGCGTCCATTGGCTGCGCATAGCATAAAGGAAGAGTACGGTTTACCATTGAGTGTGATGTTCTTACTTCTGTACCAAAAAACATGTCGCGCTATGGCAATCCAATATTTCATAGTTGTCGGAATCCAAGAGGTTTTTCCGTGCATGGATTTAGCCAGTTCTCCGTCAAATCCTACCCCAAATACATTGATAAACTTACGCCCGTTGCAGCTCCATAAATCGATGCTGGTGGTTTTTTGATAAGACCTGATTTTCTCAAAAACCTCTTCATCCTGTTGGGTTAAGGCTAACATTTTAGCAAAATCATTACCGCTACCAGCAGGTATAAGATGGATAGGTATGTCGAGATGAGGTAAGCAGTTGAGCGCAAGATTAAGCGTGCCATCACCGCCAATAATACTTACAGCAGTATAGTTGTTTTCGTGAAATCGTAATGCCAAGTCTTCAGCATCTCTCGTTCCATTGGTTTCGTAAATAGTAAAAGCTAGCTTTTGTGATACCAAATAATGGGTGTATGCCTTTAATTTTAGATGTGACTTTCCTCCACGTGCAGCGGGATTAAACAAAATTAAAATGGCTGAATGCGTCAAAATAATTATTTATATTAAAACAAATATCACTTAAAAAACTTGTATACGTAACTTTGAACGCACAAACCATGAAGAGCATTACACTTGTAGGAGGAGGATTAGCAGGATCGCTAGTGGCAGTTTACCTAGCTAAAAGAGGCTATGAAGTAAATATATATGAGCGCAGACCCGATATGCGTAACGTAAAAATACCTGCAGGTAGGTCTATAAATTTAGCACTCTCCGCACGCGGTTTAAATGCACTGCATAAAGTAGGCTTGGACACTGCGGTACTGGCAAAGGCAATACCTATGGCGGGTCGTATGATGCACAGTAAAGAAGGAGACTTAGCCTATCAGCCGTATGGCGCAGAAGGGCAAGCTATTAATTCAGTAAGTAGAGCGCATCTTAACGTTCAGTTACTTCAGCTTGCGGATGAATATGAGCATGTACACCAGCATTTTAATATGAAGTGTACTCAAGTAGATTTAGAAACAGGCACCTGTTGGTTTACGAATACAGAAACGGGTGTTCATCAAGAAGTTAAAGCAGATTATGTTATTGGTGGTGATGGTGCATTTTCACCCGTTCGCGATAAAATGCAACGTACCAATAGATTTGACTATTCACAGTCGTATACCAATAGCGGTTACAAAGAGTTGAGTATAGCTGCAACCGAAGATGGTGATTTTGCTATGGATCCGAATTCATTGCACATTTGGCCACGCGGTAGTTTTATGATGATAGCGCTTCCTAATCCAGACAAAACATTTACGTGCACCATATTTATGCCATATGAAGGTGAAACTGGTTTTGATAACATTAATACGGACGAAGAAATTCTGTCGTTTATGTCGACGTATTTTAACGATGCGATGAAGCTAATGCCAACTTTATTAGAAGATTTCAAATCAAATCCGGTGGGTAGCTTAGTAACGGTAAGATGTTACCCATGGAATATTAATAAAGCTACGTTGATAGGGGATGCATGTCATGCTATTGTCCCCTTTTATGGTCAAGGGATGAATTGTGCATTTGAAGATTGTGTGGTATTGGACGAGTGTTTAGAAGAATTTGGCGATTGGGAAAAAGCGATGCAAGCATATCAAGTGCGTAGAAAACCCAATGCAGATGCAATTGCCGATTTAGCGCTTCAAAACTTTATTGAAATGCGTGATTTAGTAGGAGATAAAGACTTTTTACATTACAAAAAAGTAGAACACGATATCTGTGATTTGCATCCGGATGTGTTTCAATCTCAATACGAAATGGTGACGTTTAGCAATCTACCCTACAGCGAAGCTAAAACCAAAGGAGCTCGTAATACTAAACTAGTTTATGAGCTTATTGCGCAAGGACTAGAAGATAAAATAACCGATCGAAATTTCGTTAAAGAGTGGTTCGCATAAGATTGCAGCAAGCCGTTTCTTACCCTTATTTTACAACTAATTTTAACTGAGATTGACCATTATCTGTTTGGATTATGGCAATGTACGTTCCACTGGCAAGCGAATGTTTAATTTCTAAATCGCTCACATTTTCTCTGCGTTCACGTAACACTGTTTTGCCAGTAATGTCAATTACTTCTACTTGCAGGAATGCACTCTTTTTAGCTAACGATACGTTGAAGCGATCTTTACTTGGGTTAGGAGAAATAAACGCCTCTAGCGTTGAAACGTCCTTAATATCAATAGTAGAATGAATAAATTTAACGGTATAATCTTCTACTTCGCCATATTTGTCACCACAAGGATCCATATAATTTGAGTAATACTGACTACGTATTCTCATTCGTAAATCAGTATCTAAATTTACATCTTGAGGTGCTTGTATAGTTGCGGTAGCTTTAAAATTAGCTAATTCGGTAAATATAAGTTGCTCGTCATTAGTGAATGAAGCATCTCCATTATAGTCTATCCAAGCCGTTACAGAATCACTATCCCAGTTATACTGCATCACTACTTCCAATTCGTGTGCGATATTATCGCTCAATTCAAAACGAGTATTGGTGAAGTCGCCATAATAATCTTGTCCACTTGTTTGGGTAACACCGTTTAAGTTAACCGCTTTGATGTAATCTGAACCTGTTCCCTCTGATCCTATGGCATCACAATAAATAAACTCATGTACTTTGTAATTAAAGGTATAGGTTTCTGATTTTTGTCCAAGACTAGAGGTAGCAATTACTTTAAAGTACAGCATGTCTCCTAATTCTTTTCTGCCGATAGGAGTTGCACTCTTCCAATTATTGCCGCCTATGTTGGTCATGGTAATTTCGTTGGTAAGCGATTGGTCATTCAATGACCAAAGTGCTTTCACCTCTGTAAGTGTGCCAGTATATGCTATTGTTGCATGTACGTATTGATCGATTCCTTTTTTAGGAGTAACGTCATCTGGAGTAGAGGTAATAGAAGTGTTTGTAATAGCTGGATAATCATTTCTTCCTACCAGTGTGTATTCCCATAAACCTCTGCCATAAGTGGCTGCTCTTAGTCGGTTACTTCCGTAGTGTATTTCAAGATCTTTTACGCAAGCGTTAGGTAAATTATTATTATAAAGAGTCCACTCTGTTCCGTTTATACTTTTATAGTAAATGCCTATTTCTCCACCCACATAAATGTAGGATGAATCACTGTGGTCCAAAGCGACGGTAAGCAGTGGCATGTTGTTTAGGTTGTACGTAATATTTTGCCAGCTACTTCCTTGGTCAAATGAGATATAAATTTTCTTACCATCATCCTGGTAGCGATTAAAAGTTACGACAATTGTATTCGCATTTTTAGGATCGAAAGCGATGTCGGTAATGGAATATCCAGGTAAGCCAGAACTTATGTTTTGCCAAGTAGTTCCTCCGTTTGTGGTAAGCCTTATGGAACTTCCGCGGGCAACTGCAATAACGTTGGAATCTGTTTCTGCAATAGAAGCGTCGTACAAAATATTAATACCCGGATTTGCTTTATAACTCCATTCCGTTCCAAATTTATCCCCTTGATATATAGAATCTGCAAAATGGAGTACTTGCATTTGATTTAAAGGATTAATCAAGAAAGGAGCTTCCCAGTATGCATTGCTGCTGCCGCCTTCGGGGTTACCAGTTCCGTTTCTCGATTGGCCTCCATCGCGTGTGTAACTTCGGGTGCCATCTTG
>Ga0102864_1000441_pt1 | contig 10323 bp, 7 predicted proteins | sample Colrivmet1449B02_FD_84976 | JGI IMG/M metagenome (GOLD analysis project Ga0102864, IMG submission 84976) | Estuarine microbial communities from the Columbia River estuary - metaG 1449B-02 | ecosystem: Environmental > Aquatic > Marine > Intertidal zone > Estuary | place: USA: Columbia River...
GCCGGCGGAGGCCTTGAGGATCACCGGGTAGCCGACGCTCGCCGCGAACTCGCGCGCCGCGTCGAGGTCGGCGAGCGCGCCCGCCGAGCCCGGCACCACCGGCACGCCGGCGGCGATCATTCGCGCCCGCGCTTCGGTCTTCGAGCCCATCGCCGCGATCGCTTCGGGCGACGGCCCGATGAAGGCGACGCCGCGTTCGCGGCAGAGCGCCGAGAACTCGGCGCGCTCGGAGAGGAAGCCGTAGCCGGGGTGGATGGCGTCGACGTTGGTGATCTCGGCGGCCGAGATGATGCGATCCTCGCGGAGGTAGGAATCCTGGCTCGGGCCGGCGCCGATGCAGACAGCCTCGTCGGCCAGCTGCACGTGCAGCGACTGCTCGTCGGCCTGGGAATAGACCGCGACGGTCTTGATGCCCAGCTCCCGGCACGCGCGGATGACGCGAAGGGCGATTTCGCCGCGATTGGCGATGAGGATCTTGTTCATGCTCGGAAGTCGGTGCTCAGCTGACCTTCACGCGGAAGAGCGGCTGGCCGAATTCGACCGAGGTGCCGTTGGCGACCAGGCACTCGACCACCGTACCGGCGATTTCCGACTGGATCTCGTTCATGACCTTCATGGCTTCGATGATGCAGACGACGGAGTCGGCCTTGATCGGGGAGCCTACGGTGACGAAGGGCGGGTTCTCAGGGGAAGGGGTGGCGTAATAGGTGCCGACCATCGGGGACGTGACCAGCTTGATGCTGGGGTCCGCGGCGGCGGGGGCGGCCGGTGCAGGCGCCGCGGCCGCAGGGGCCGGGGCCGCCACGGGGGCGGGGGCGGCGGCCACAGGGGCGGCCGGGGCCGCGATCGGGGCACGACCGGGCAGGTCGCGCTTGATACGCAGCTTGAAGTCCTGGTCCTGGATCTCGAACTCGGAAAGGTCCGACTTCTTCATTAAATCCACGACTTGTTTAATCTTAATTAGGTCCAAGGTAATGTCCTCCGTGAGGGGGTGTCCCTCTCTGATACAGGGTATCAGGGGGGCAAATCAACCCTCATTCCAGAATGCCGGCGGGTATCTTTCCTAAGTCCTTATCCCTGTTTGGCTTAACTATATCTTGCAGGGTCGGAATCGCTCGGGTTTCAGGCTTCGCCAGCGGCCCTTGCAGCTTGATTCTGGTGAGGCCGACCAAGGCCCGGTTCAAATTTATGATGTCGAGCGGGTTAAATCCTTGTTTCCGGGGCAAGGAGAAGTCCCCGGCGAAGTTCAGGGTCATGCCCTTGAGGTCTATTTCCCCGGCCAGCGCCAGCTTGGCTTGGGGCCCGGTGATGGTCATGTCCGGGAAATACGCCCGCCCCCCGATACATCCGAAAGTCCCCGCCGCCCGGTCTAGTTCGTAGGTAGTCGCCCCGACCCCGACGAGCTCGAGCACGCTCGAGATACCCCCCAGCAGGCGCACCTTCTTCAGCTCGGGGTCGTTTAAGGTATAGGTGCCGAGACCGCGGAGGTCGCGCGGCGACCCGAGGTCGACCCGGCCTTTGAAGTCGAGGTCCAGCCGGCCACGGCCGGCGGATTTTGTCGCCGGCGCCGCCGAGGGTTCACCGAGGTCATTCATGATCCTTCCGACTTGGGCCGGATCGCAGTCCTTCAACGACAGCACGAAGTCCGTCTGTCGCAAGGGGTCGCCGTCCAGGCGGAGTTCCGCCTCTCCGTCGGCCAGGCCGAGACGCGCGTCGACCTGCATGCCGCCGGACTTGGACTGCGTGCCGACCTTCAGTCCGCGGCCGGTGATGCCCCAGGCGGTGAACGCGCCGTCGGCTTCGATCGTCGTCCGGATATCGAGTCCTTTCTCTAGCGGGACGAGTTCGAGCGCGAAGCGGCGACCGCGGGGCAGCACGAGTCCTTGCAGCGCGTCGCCGAAATTCTTGCCGGCGCAACGCGCGGCGATCCAGGGCTGCAGGTCGCCCGCGGCCTTCACCACCGGTCCGGCGAGCACGCCCGGCTTCGACCAATCCCAGGTCACGGTGCCCTCGACGGCGCCGTCGTCGGCCGAGGTCCCGCCCTGCAACCCATGCAGGCCGATGAGCGTCCGCCGTTCGTCCGCGTCGACGCTGACCTCCACGCGACGGAACGGTGCGCCCATGAAATCGAATCGTCGCATCAGCACGCGACCGCGGGTGCGGCTCGTCAGCGCTCCCCAGTGGCCCTGCACCTCGATGAAGGCGTAAGGATTCTCCTGCGTCAGGAAGATCCGCCAGAGGTCGATCCACCAGTTGCCGAGCACGCGGTCGAGGCTCGCCGGCGCGAGGTCGCCGTGGAGGCTCAGGCGGAAGGGGCCGCCTTCGGTGACCGCGCAGTCCGCTTCGCCGACGATGGAGGCGAGGCGCAGGTCGCGCAGCCGCAAGGGTTGTTCGCCGCGGCCGGGCGCGAAGTCGAAACGGGTGCGCAGCGGCAGGTCAAGGGCGGGACTGATCGCTTCGGCGGACAGGCCGAGTCCGCGGAAGCCGGAGAGGCCGGCTTCTCCGCGCGCGCCCACGAGGCGGCCGTCCGGTGCGAAGTCGATCTCTCCGTCGCGAAGGAGCAGGTCGCCGCGGAGGTCGATGCCGGCCGCGAGCAGTACCGGCGCCACCGCCGGGTTCGCCGCGACCTCGGCCCCGGAGATCACGGCATGATCGAGGCTGATCCGACGGGAGCCGTCGGTCAGGGACTGCGCCGAGCCGGTCGCGAAAGAGGCCGGGGTATGCGCGCGGAACCCGAGCGCCCAAGGGCTTTTCACCGACGGGCGTGAACCGCTCAGGCCGATCTGCCGGAAGAGGATTTCGCCTACGCGGACGTCTGTCAGATCGGCGTCCGCCGAGATCGCGCCGTCGAGTCCGGCGCCGCGGGCGCGCAGGTTCAGGCGTCGCGCCGTCAGCGTCGGGCCGTCTCGCCAGGCGGTCGTCTCCGCCTGACCGTTCAGCCGCCAATCCTCCAGCGCACCGTCCGCAGCCAGGCGCGCCTCGGCCTGCAGCCGCAGGCCGCGGAGGCTGATCCGGCCGAGCTGCTCGCTGAATTCTTGTCCCAGCAGCGCCTGCGCGGAAAGTTCCGCTTTGCCGTCGCTACGACCGGAACAACGGATCGTCACCGCCGCTCCGCCGGAGCCTTCGGCCGCGGTGAGCGCGGTGTCGAGCGCCCCGAGGAAGCCGGCGAGCCGGCGAGGCAGCGGCGCCGGTTCCGCCGGGTTCGTCTCCCCGCGGAGGAGCCCGGCGGGCAGCTCGCCGCTGACATGGCAGGTGATCTTGCCCGCGCGGATCTGCGCGATGCGAAGGCTCACCCAGCGGCCTTCCTTGGCGATGTCTAGCGTGAGGTCGTCGATCAGGCTACGGCGCCGGCCGTCGTGGGCGACGGAGGCGGGGCACCACAGCCGCGCGCCGTTCAGCCTCAGGCGGGTCGGCGCGATCTCGCCGGCCAGCAGCCGGGCCGGCTGCAGCGCGACCTCCGCGCGCGCGGCGGTGAAGACTTCACCGCTGAGCCCGGCGAACGAGACGGTGATGTCGTCGGCCGCGAGCGTGAGGTCCGGCAGGATCCACAGCCCGCGGGCACGGAAGTCGACGCCTTGCGCGGCGAGCCGTTCGGTGACGGCTTCCGTGACGAACTCCGGCAGCCGGACGGGGCCGTCATGATCGGCGAGCCAGGCCAGGCCGAGCTGGACCGGAAGGAGGAGTAGCAGGCAGGTGTTCGTCAGTCCGCGCAGGAAGCGACGTAACGGTGAGCTGCCGGGCTTCGCTTTCATTTCCCGGGCTCGGTCAGCAGGGGCGCGAGAATCGCGGCGAGCGCCGGCTCCAGGATGAAGTCATCGTCATCCGCTTCGTCACGTAGGAGCAAGGAGCGGTCGTGGAGGGGGGCCGAGCAAAGGTAGGTGCGGATGGTCTCGCTCGCGGCGCCCGCGCCGGTCGCGGCCTGGTCCGTCACGCGCAGTTCGTAGCGCCAGCCGCCGGCCCCGACGTCGCGACCGGGGAAGGCGGCCGCGCGGACTTCCGCGAGCGCGATGGCGAGACGACGCGCGTTGGTCGGATCGAGCCGACCGGCGCCCGCCCAGTTGCCGTCGGGGCCGAGGCGGGCTTCGCCGACCACTTTGCCGTCGGCCCGGGCGGTCAGCCGCAGTCCGCTCACGCGCGCGCCTTGCGGCAGCGCGGCCACGGTGCGGCGGCGCCAGGCGGACGGTTCGACGTTCTGCTGGCCGCCGTCGAGGAAGGAGACGTCGCAGACCGCCGCGAGCGGCGCGCCTTTGGCATGCACGAGCCGGGTGCCGGCGCCGTTGTCGGGATCATCGGCGAAACCGAGCACGATGCGCTCCGCGCCGAACTCGAGTTCGACGGTCTGCGCCGGGGCGGCGGCGAGGGGCGCGCGGACGGAAGGCAGGGTCAGCCCGCCTGCGACGCTAGGAGCGCGGCGCGTGGCCCGCAGCTGCGCGAGTCCGGCGAGGAAGCGGCTGATGAGCCGGGCGTCCGCCTCGCGACGCTTCGTCGCGGTGGAGCCTGGTGCGACCGGGATTTCCCAGCGGGCGTCTTCGCCGAGTCCGTCCAGCCGGTGCAGCGTGATGGAACGGCCGCCGGCGGAGACCGTGAAGCCCGTCACGAGCGCCGGATCAAAATCAGCCGGACGCGTGTCGGCGAGCGCGGCCCGCGGGGTCAGCCACTCGCGGAGTTCGTTCGCTTCGACCAGGAAGACGGCGGCGTTGTCTTCCAGTTTCGCGCAGAGCAGCCGCGGCTGGCCCGGCGCAGGGCGGCCGACGAGCAGGACCTGACGACGGGCGTTGCCTTCGAGGGCCAGACGGAGGGCGGGCGCACTGAGCCCGGTCGCTTCGTCGGGGAGGTCGATGAACTTAGCGGCGCGGAGGTTGGCGAGCGCGGCCACGGCGCGTGCGGTGGCGTCGGGGTCGGCAGGGGCGTCGTAAGGCGTCTCAAAGCGCCACTCAGGCAACTGGCCGCGGCGGCCGACGCGCGGGCGGGCTTCGGCGACGAGCGCGGTGACGACCTCGGCGTCCTTCTCGCGTTGACGCACCGAGACCGCGCGGGCTTCGAAGTCCGCGATCTCGAAGATGCGGTCGACCCGATAGCTTTCGGCGGTCGCGCCCAGCGCCGCGGCCATGGCGTCGGGCAGCGGGACGATGCGTCGGCCGTCTTCGGTCAGCAGGAAATGTCGACGGGTCGAAGCCTGGACGCCGATCTTGACCTCGACCGCGGCGGCCGCTTCGCCGGTCACCTCGCCGGTCACCTTGACGGTCCAGCGCGCGGGCTCGAGGCCGTAGTCCTTGAGGCTCGCGCCGTTGGCCGTGACCTCGGCGACATCGAAGCCGCTCTCGGGGCTGATGAAGCGCAGTTCGTCGATCAGCCGCTGGACGGACCACACGTTCGCGGGCCAGTCGAAAGGCTCGAGCACGCGCCAGCCCGCGGGACGTTTCTCCAGGAGCATCCGCGTCGGCCCTTCGGCGACGGCGATGCGCGCCGGGTTGGCGGGGAAGAGCTGGGTCTGGCTGACGGCGGCGGTCGCGTGTCCGGACATGGCGCGCCAGACCAGACCGAAGGCGATCAGGTTGGCGAGCAGGAGGACGACGGTGGTGCGGGAGATCCGCATGGGCACGTCAAGTCCTGCGTCGCCACACGGAAACCGCAAGCCCGACTGCGAGCACGCCGAACGGAATGAGGGCGAAGCGCACCGCCAGGGCCCAGAAGTCGGCGGCGGTCGCGTTCAGCTGATATTCACCCCCCGTGCGGGCGGGCAGTGAGACGGCCCGTTCGCGGTCGCTGAGCCAGGCGGCGGCCTGCGTGAGGAAGGCGCGGTTGCCGCCACGGTCGAGCCGGCTGTTCGCCGCGATCTCGGAGGTGCCGACGACGACCAACCGGCCGCCCGCGCCGCCGACGTCTTGACGGATGCCGGTCGCGCGTTCGGCCGCGGCGGCGACGCAGATCGGTCCCGCATGGTCGCGTTCACGGTCGTAACGCAGCGGCCGACGCGCCGGGTCCGTCTCCCCCCAGGCGGCGTCGGAGGAGAAGATGAGCGGGCTGACGTTGAGCGTGCTGTCCGGCGGGCTCCCGTCGTCGAAGCGCGCCGGCCGGAGGCGGGCGGCGATGAGCGGCAGGTTCTGTTCGCGGAGCGGCTTGGTGAGCGGGTGTTCCTTGTCCGCCAGGCGCAGCAGGCCGATGTCGCCGTCGGTGGTGCGGCGGGCGGGGTCCGGTTCCTGGACCTCGGCGTCGGGGGAGAACACGGCCCATTCGGAGAGCACCGGATCGAGGCCGTGGTCGCGTCCTGGGTCGAGCAAGGCCAGCACCCGGCCATTACGTTCCTGCAGGTATTTGCGGAGGCGGTCGTTCTCGGAGGCGGAGAAGGGCGTCATCGGGCCGGCTACGAGCACCATCGAGGCGTCGCGCGGGATTTCGCCCACGGTGGCCAGGTCGAGCGGCCGGACTTCGAAGTTCCGGTTGCGGAGCTGGCGCGAAAGGAGCGACATCCCGCGGACCGGCGACGCGTCTTCCACGCCGAGTTCACCGTGTCCCTTGGTCACGTAGCAGACGGCGGGCTTGTCTTCGGTGACTTCGATCAGGGCGGACGTCACCGCTTCTTCGCCGCGGAAGGCGCCCTCCTTGGTCACGAAGTCCCGGTAGCTGAGATATTTCGCGCGCCCACCGCAGGCGAGCACCAGCACGACCGAAGCATCCGGTGCGCCGTGACGGCCGGCGAGTTCGGAGAGCAAGGGCGCATTGCGACCGCCGCCGGCGAGTTCGACGGCCAGCCAGTTGCCGCCTTGGCGGCCGGTCTCGACGACGTAGGCGTCGAGCAGCTTGAGCAGCCGGGCCCGCAGGTACTGGGCTTCTTCGGCGCCTTCGCTCGTCAGCACGACGGCGCGGACCCAGCCGCGGGAGCGGCCGGCGCCCACGGGACTGCGGCGGCTCGCGGCGCGGACGGTCTCGACGGATTCCGGCGCGAGGGAGTGGCGGCGGTCGGCGGAGATGTCACGGCGCAGGCGGAACTCGGGCAGCGAAGCCAGCGTGTTCACGGCCACCGCGAGCGCGATCGCGAGCAGCGCCTGCGTGAGCCGGTTGAGGCGCCGGATGGGCCGGACGGAACCGAAGTCATCGCGCGGGGAGCTCATGTCATTCCTGGCCCTCCACGGTGAGCACCGCCAGGCCGAGGCAGAGCAGCGTGCCGGTGCCGTACAGCACGAGCGGACGGGCGTCGAGGACGCCGTCGGTGAAATCCTGGAGATGGCCGAACGTCCGCAGGTGCGCGGCCGGTTCGCGCAGCCAGCCGAGCCATTCCCAGCTCTCGATCGGCAACGTCTCGAGCGCGCCGCCCGCCGCGGTCAGCGCGAGGAGGCTGATGAAGGCGAGCAACGCGGCCAGCGCCGCGGAACGCGTCACGCAGCTGCAGAGGATGCCGATCGCGACATGGAGGAGGCCGCTCACCGCGATGAAGCAGAGGCCGCCCCAGAGCGAGGAGGCTTCGCCGAGCGCGCGGGCGTTCGCGCCGTCGAGCCGCTGCGCGGCGAGGAAGGGGAAGGCGGCGAACGCGAGCCAGAACAGCGTCCAGACGATCCACACCGAGAGGAACTTCGCCCAGACCACGGCGGCCGGGCTGGCGGGCGTCGTGAGCAGCGCGGTGAGCGTGCCCGAGCGGCGTTCCTCCGCGAACGTGCGCATGGTCAGCAACGGGAGCACGCAGAGCAGCGGCAGCCAGAAGAACCAGAGCGTGGCCTCCACGGGCGCCCGCGAGTTCGGCGCGCGCGCGCCGTCGACGAGCGCGAAGAAATGGATGCCGCCCATCAGGGCGAGGAAGAGGGCGGCGGCCGCCCAGGTGTTCCATGACAGCGCGGCGCTGCGCAGTTCGTGCGCGAGGAGGGTGCGGAAGTGTCGCATCAGGAGCGCCGGCCCTCCCCGGGGGCGCGCCGCGTGGCGGCGAGGAAGATGTCTTCGAGTCCGAAACGTTCTTCGGCGATCTCGCGCAGTATGAGCCCGGCGCCGATGAGGGCGCCGGCCAGCGTCTCGCGCGCCGGCGAGCCCGTGGGTAAGGCGACGCGGAAGGTGTTCCAGCCGTCGGCGGAGGCCACGGCGACGACGCCGGCCGCGGGTTCGGCGCTCCGGCAGGCGGCGAGCAGGGCGGCCTCGTCGGCACGCGTCACGATGGTGAAAGTGACCTCCGGCAGCAGTTCGCGACGTAGGTCTTCGGTGCGTCCCTGCGCCACCAGCCGGCCGCGGTTGATGATCACGACCTTGTCGCAGACCTGTTCGACCTCGTGCAGGATGTGGCTCGAGATGAGCACGGCCATCTTCCCGCGCAGCGAGCGGATGAGTTCGCGGATGCCGAGGATCTGGTGCGGATCGAGCCCGATGGTGGGTTCGTCGAGGATGACGACCCGCGGCTCCGCGAGGAGCGCGTCGGCGATGCCGACGCGTTGGCGGAAGCCTTTCGAGAGCTGGCCGATGAGCCGACCCGACGCGCGGCGCGTGAGGTCGCAGTCTTCCATCACGCGGCGGACGCGTTCGGCCACGCGTTCCGGGGCGACGTCCTTCAGGCGCGCGCGCAGCGTGAGGTATTCTTCCACGCGCAGGTCCTCCGGCAGCGGATTGTTCTCCGGCATGTAGGCGAGATGACGCTTCGCGCCGGCGGGATCGAGCGCGACCGAGACGCCCCAGATGGCCGCGCGGCCCGAAGTGCCGGACATCGTGCCGGCCAGGATGCGCATGGTGGTCGACTTGCCGGCGCCGTTCGGGCCGAGGAAGCCGACGATCTCACCCGGCGCCACGGAGAAGCTCAGGTCTTCGACCGCGGTCAGGGAGCCATAGCGCTTGGTCAGCCTTTCCGCCACGACGGCGGCTTCCGGCAGAGGCGCGGCTTCGTTCATGGGTTGGTCTCCGGAGGGAAGGGTGACGGTCTCGTCGGCTCCGTGCCGACGGGTGTCCAGAAGACACGCCGAACGCCCTTTATTGGCAAGGTTATTAGGGGGCGGAAGGCCGGCCGGAGCCGGTCATCGCCACCGCTTACTTGCCGGCCGGGGCGGCGGGAGCGACCAGCGAAGGTTCGGAGCGGACCAACATCTCCTTGTCGGACTTCCAGACATGGTTCGCGCGGAGCTTCTTGTCCATCGCGTTGAGCCACTTGCTGGCTTCGGCGGTGTCACCCTTGGCGACGGCGACGTTGGCCAAGGTGAGCATGGCGAAGCCACGAAGGGTCTCGGCGACGGCGGCGTCATCGGCGACTTCGGCGAGCGCCTTGGTGGCGCCGGCGTCACCGGCCTCCAGGCGGCAGAGGGCGGCGTAGAGTCGGGCGCGGGCGGCGAGGGCGTTGACGGCCGGAGTGGTGCCGGCGAGGCCGGCCAGGCGGCGGGCTTCGTCGAAGGCCTTGGCGGCGTCGGCGAACTTGCCGGCGCGCTTAAGGTCGTCGGCGACGTCCATCAGCGCGATCGCGGCCAGGGGCTCGCCCGCATGGCGGGTGGCGAAGGCGCGGCGGGCGGCTTCGTCCTGACAGGCGGTGAATTCTTCGCCGAGGGCTTCGCGCTGGGCTTCGTTCCAGAAGAAAAAGGCGAGGTAACCGAGGATGCCGACGACGACGGCCACGGTAGCCTTGACAATGACGCCTTGGTTGCGCTCCCAGAAGAGCCAGAGGCGGTCCTCGGCGTCCGCGTTGACGAAATCCTCGTCGACGACCACTAGGTTACGGTCATCGCCGGCCGGGGGCTGCTTGCTGGAACGGTCTTCGGGCATGGGGGGTCAACCCTTGGGAAAGGACCGATTGTGTCAACCTTCCCCGCCTTCCCCGCCTACGGGCTTGTCCCCGCCCCCCGGAGAGTAAGTATGAGGCACACATGAGCGCCTCTGCCGCTGTCCTTTCGCTCCTCCAAGCCGCCCAAGACAAGGGGCAGCTTTCCGCCGCCAGCCTGGCGAACGCCGGGGATTGGCTTCGCTCGGGGGCCCTTCCGGCCGAGGCTTTGGCCTCCTTGCGCGACCTCTGCGAACGCGGGGCCTGGGCCGAGCTCGAAGACCGCTTCTACAAGGGGATCGCCTTCGGCACCGGGGGGATGCGCGGTCGCACGGTCGGCCGGGTCTCGGCCGCCAACGAAGTGGATGCCCAGGGCATGCCGGTCCGCGCCGCCATCGGCTCGGCCTGCCTCAACGACATCAATGTCCTCCGGGCCGTCATCGGCCTCTGGAAACACGTCTCGGCCACCCAGCCGGGCGCCCGCTTGGTCGTCGCCCATGACGTCCGTCACTTCTCCCGTCATTTCGCCGAGCTGATCGCCGGCGCCTGGACGGAGCTCGGCGGCGAGGCCTATCTCTTCGCCGGCGCCCGCTCCACCCCGCAGCTGA
>Ga0102864_1000448_pt1 | contig 10280 bp, 9 predicted proteins | sample Colrivmet1449B02_FD_84976 | JGI IMG/M metagenome (GOLD analysis project Ga0102864, IMG submission 84976) | Estuarine microbial communities from the Columbia River estuary - metaG 1449B-02 | ecosystem: Environmental > Aquatic > Marine > Intertidal zone > Estuary | place: USA: Columbia River...
CCGCGTGCGATCAACTTATGGTTGGTTAACTGCATGTCGATCATTTTATTATCCTTCACATGCCCCAATCGGATCATCACACTCGTGGTAATCATATTCAATACCATTTTGGTGGCCGTGCCCGCCTTCATTCGCGTGCTGCCAGTCACAAATTCCGGACCCGTTTCTACCTCCACACACACATCACACACTGCCCGCATTTGGCTCTCCTTGTTGCATACAACACCTCCCGTGGCGATGCCGCGCTCCCTGCACGCCCGCAATGCCCCAATCACATAGGGTGTTCTGCCCGATGCCGCAATGCCTATCACCACGTCCTTTTCATTCACACCAAATTCCTCCAAGTCTAAAATGCCCTGGTCCCAATCGTCCTCAGCAAATTCCACGGCTTTGCGGATGGCCCCATCGCCTCCGGCGATGATCCCGATCACTTTATCAAACGGAACTCCATAGGTAGGCGGACATTCACTGGCATCCACAATCCCCAACCGTCCGCTGGTTCCCGCACCCATGTAAAACAGTCTACCGCCGGCTTGCAAACGCGAAAAAACCAATTCACACAACGCCGCGATGTGGCTCGCTTCGCTCGCCACCCGTGCATGCAACAAAGCATCCTCCTGGTTGATGCCCTGCACCAACGACAAAAAATCCAACGCCTCTAAATTCCGGTGATGTGAACTCGATTCAGTCTGCATTACGCAAAAGTATCCTTTTGGTAGCGACTCCCCAAAAACAACAGCCACTCATTGTAAACCGCCTCGGGCATTACCCGCGGAAACTTCGCCTGTCCGCCCAGCTTACCCCGATGATCCATGAAATCCAAAAAATCCGACTCCGGCAACCAAAACAATTCCATCCGCTTCAATACGTGCTTGCGCTCCGTGGCATAGTCATCGTTCAGTTCCACCAACGCCTCATCCAATATGCGCTGCGCCTCAACAGCATCCGGCTTCTCCACGCCCGCTGGATAAGCCAAAAACCACCGATGACCCATCTCCCCCTGCTCGTGCTTCAAGCCCCTCACCGTAAATTCGGGTATCGGAAAACCCAATGATTGGCCCAACGACTTGGTGGCGCGATTCATGTTCTCCACCGACAAATGTTCACCACACAAACTCAAATATTGCTTGGTTCTACCCGTGATCTTGATCTCACAAGCATCCACATCCGTAAATTGAATCACATCGCCAATCAAATATCGCCATGCTCCGGCACAGGTCGTAATCAATATGGCATAACTCACCCCGGCCTGCACTTGGTCAATGTCTAACGCCTCAGCACCCGGCAAAATATCGCCCGACTCACTGAAGTTTTGCCCATTAAATGGCACAAACTCAAAGTACATTTTGTTCCGGAATACCAATCCCATCCCCTCACTGCTCAACTTGGTCTGGTTGGCAATAAAGCCCTCACTGGCCAAATAGGTTTCAAAATAATAAATGGGCCTACCCAACATCGCATCAATCTGATCCTTGTACGGCGTGAGCGATACAGCACCCCAAGTATACACACTCAAATGGGGCCAGATCTCGTGAATGTGTTTCAAATTATAACGCTCAATGATGCGCTCAAACAACATCTTCACCCACGCAGGCCCGCCAGCCACCATCGCCACATCCCAATTCGGGGCCTCACTGACCATAATTTCCAACTTCTGATGCCAGTCTTTTTCACGTTTGATCTCCTCCGTAGGCTTGGCAAAACGCTCGATCCAATAAGGCAAATTCAAGGTGGTAATGCCACTCAAATCACCCGAATATTTCTGTCCGTCAAAACTCAAATCGGTACTACCACCAATCATCAAATAATCTTTGGTGAAAAAATCCTTGGGTACATCGGTCTTTGCGATGGCAAACAACTGTCTCCGACTCGCTCTGGCAATCGATTTCAACTGGTCCTGCGTTACCGGGATATACTTACTGGCCCCTTGTGTGGTGCCCGAACTCAAGGCGAAATATTTAGTACTCCCAGGCCAGGTTACATTGTCTTCCCCACTGTATTCTCTCTGCCACCAGTCGTGCATGCCCTCGTAATCGGTGATGGGTACATTTTTTTTGAATTGGGCGATGGTATCTTCGGCAATCAACAACGATTCAAACTGATGCAATTTGCCAAAAGAAGTATCCCTCGCTTGGAACAACATTTTCTTTAATGTCCTATCCTGCCATTTTTTAGCCCGTGCCCGTTTTAAAATCAACACATCGGTCACGTTCTTCGCTCGCTCAAATAGGGGAACTAAAAAACTTTTGGGTGATGCCATATGCTTATTTTCTTGCCCCAATGTTACAAAAATTACGCCACGCTTACGCCACGAACAAATAATTGTTGACCTTTGTATGCAGAATGGCAGACGGATTAATGCATGAAATCAGGGATAAATGGCTACAAGTGGTGGCCTTTGTGGAAGAGAATTTTGAGAAAAAGCCCGACCTCAATGCCATTTTATTCCTCATTGGTGTTCGAGAATTGGGGGAATTGCGCGACAAACCCTTTTCAAAAGAGGAAAAAGTGCACTTGATGCACATCGCCACCTGCAAAATTTTGAGCTTCAGTGGATATTATGAGCATGTAGGATTCGATATCAATGGTTGGCCCGCTTGGGAAAACAAAACCCCGCTGCCCAATCTGGGATACCTCGAACAAGAGAGTCTCATGCGACAACACATTGTTGAGTATTTTGAAAGTGAAGAAATCATCCAATTCCAATAATCAAACGCAATTCGTAATATTGAAACTATGTTGAAAAAGACATTGAAGTTCCTCCCCGTCGCGATGATCATGGCGGGAGCCCTGGCGCCCAACACTGCTTGCAATTCTAACAGCAAAAGCACCCAGTCCGATTCAGCCACCGCGGCAGTACCCACGAACGGCGGTGAGGATTACAGCGATAGTACAGCGCCTGAAAACTGGACGCGTGTTTCCATCAAAACAACGGTGGGTGATATGGTTTTGGCCCTTAACCCCGAACAGAAACAACACAGCGAAAACTTTATCAAACTCGTCAACCAAGGATTTTATAATGGCGTTTTGTTCCACCGTGTGATCAAAGATTTCATGGTTCAAACGGGCGACCCAAAATCAAAAGGTGCCGCGCCAACAGCTCAGCTCGGCGATGGCGGCCCAGGCTACACCGTACCCAACGAAATCAAAAGCGAATACAAGCACTTTAGAGGCGCGCTCTCCGCTGCCCGTCAGAGCGACGAGATGAACCCCATGAAAAACAGCTCCGGCTCACAGTTTTTCATCGTCACCGGAACCAAAGTTGCAGAAGCACAATTCAAACAAGCCCTGGAAACGATCGCCTTCGACATCTTCAGAACAGATCCAGCCAATGCAGAAACTGTGCGCAATGGTCAGATAATGAGTCAGAGCGGAAACATGGCTGGCTTGCGGGCCATCGAACTCCAAGTGCAAGAGAGAATGAAACCCATTATCGATAAGTTGTACGCTGAAATTCCCGAAATCGATAAAAAACGCTATGCCAACTGGGGCGGTGCACCCAACTTGGATAACAACTACACCGTTTTCGGAAAATTGGTTTCCGGCTACCACGTCCTTTCTGCCATCGAATCACAACCCACAAACATGCAGGATCGACCAACCAGAGACATAAGCATCATTGAAGCCAAGGTCCTGAAATAATTTGGATATTGAGGGAATATTTCGTATATTTGCAAAACTTTTCCAATTAACCTTAGGAAGGGGACAAGCCAAAAGCAGTCCCCTTTTTTGTTGACTATGGCAAACGTAATACAGAAACTCACCGCCCTCGTTGAACAGGAAGCACCCGCTTTCGGATTGTTCTTGGTTGCCCAAACAATGGGCCCTGCCAAGTTATTTCAGTTCTACGTAGACAGTGAAGAGCCCCTATCGATGAAAACCCTGTCTGATTTTACCCGTCACATTTCTGAAAAGATCGACGAAGAAGATTCAGACTTGAGCGAAGAGGCCTTCACCTTTGAGATTTCATCGCCCGGCGCAGAACGACCGCTGACCAACAGAAAACAGTACACCAAACATGTGGGTAGGTCGTTTGAGTTCCAACTTGCCGAAAAACTATTGAGTGGCAAATTACTGGAAATCAAGGAAGGCGATGTATTTGTAATTACCGAAACCGTCAAGGAAAAAGGAAAAAAAGCCATAGAGGTAACCCATGAAGTTCCCTTTTCACTCATTCAATCTGCAACCATCATAATCAGCTTCAAATAATATGAAAGTCAAGGCAAAAGATCTCGGCATCAACCTTGTGGAGAGTTTCTCCGAATTTAAGGAGTTCAAGAACATCGACCGCGCTACAATGATGCGCGTACTTGAAGACGTTTTCCGGAACATTCTGAAAAAGAAATACGGAAACGATGCCAACTTCGACATCATCATCAACACCGAAACCGGTGACATCGAAATGTACCACCTGCGCCTCATCGTTGAGGAAGGTGAAGTGGAAGACCCCAACTTGCAAATCGCGCTGGCAGAGGCCCAAACTTTGGAGCCCGATTACGCAGTAGGTGAAGATTGTATCCAACAGGTATTCCTCGATGATTTCGGTCGCCGCAGCATCTTAAACGCCCGTCAAGCCCTCATGAGTCGCATCATCGAGTTGGAAAAAGACGAGTTGTTCAAGAAGTACAAAGACAAGCGTGGTGAAATCATCACCGGCGAAGTTTACAACGTATGGAAACGTGAAATTATGGTTCTGGATGACGACGGCAACGAGTTGTCGCTTCCCAAAGAACACATGATTCCACGCGATATGTACAAAAAAGGCGATACGCTTCGCGCTGTAATTCATGAAGTAGAGATGGACAAAGGATCTCCAAAGATTGTATTGTCACGCACTTCTCCTGAGTTCTTGGAGCGATTGTTCGAATTGGAAGTTCCTGAAATCTTGGATGGTTTGATCACCATCAAAAAGGTTGTTCGCGAACCTGGTGAGCGCGCCAAAGTGGCTGTAGAAAGCTACGATGACCGCATCGATCCAGTGGGAGCTTGCGTAGGCGTAAAAGGTGCACGTATTCACGGCATAGTTCGTGAATTGCGCAACGAAAACATCGATGTGATCAACTACACCACCAACACCAACCTATACATCCAACGTTCATTGCAACCCGCGGCCATTTCACGCATCGAGTTGAACGACGATAAAAAGACGGCTGATGTATTCTTGGATGCAGACCAAGTTTCTTTGGCGATTGGCAAAGGCGGACACAACATCAAATTGGCAGGCAAATTAACAGGCTACCAAATTGAGGTGTACAGAATGGCCGTTACCACCAATGACGAGGACGATGTGGATTTGGACGAATTCTTGGACGAAATCGATACTTGGATCATCGAAGAATTCAAGAAAATTGGTTTGGATTCAGCCAAATCTGTCATCAATACCCCAGTAGAGGATTTGATGCGCAGAACCGAGTTGGAAGAAGAAACCATTATTGAAGTTCAGAAGATTCTGAGAATAGAATTCGAAGATTAACATAGCAAACAAAGCCCCACAGACCCCAAGGATGTGGGGCTTTGATTCAAACCGCCCCCGTTCACCCCGATGAATTGGAGCAAACCTTGGGATTTATTGACAATAGAACTAATTTTGAAAGAAAATATGGCGGAATACCGTTTAGCAAAAGTAGCCACCGAGTTGAATCGAAGCTTCCAAGTACTTGCCGATGTGCTCAATCAGCGAGGCTTCGATGTAATGCCCAAACCTACTACGAAAATTACCGAAGACATGTATCAAGCATTGCTTCGTGAATTTTCCGCGGATAAGGCCGCAAAAGACGAGGCGAAGCTGTTGAAAACCAACCGCGATAACAAGTCTACACCGCCACCTGTAGCAGCACCTGTAGCCAAAACTACCACACCTGCACCACAATCCGTGGTTCAGCCGGAAGCAAAAGCACCAGAACCTGTAACCGAAAAGGTGGTCACACGCTCAGAAGAAGTTCAAGGGCCTAAAGTTTTGGGTAAAATCGACATCGGCGGTAAAAAGCCGAAAGTAGAAGCCCCCAAAGTAGAAACTGCACCTGTTGTTGAAGCTGCACCTGCCGCTGAGGCTGCACCTGTGGTTGAAGCTACCCCTGTAGTTGAAACAATGACAGTAGCTGCATCCGCTGTTGAACGCGATGCACAATCCGCAGCACCTGTGGCAGAAGCCCCCGCTGCGCCGGAAGAACCGGTAAAAACCGCAAAAAAAGAAAAAACTTCCTCGGCCAAACCCGAAGAAGAGGATATCGAAAAAATCGATACCAAATTTGAAATGCTTTCAGGTCCGAAAGTCCTGGGAAAAATAAACCTGCCAACCCTAGCACCTACCGGTGTGAAATCGCTGGCCGGTGAAGCGCGCGACGATCTACGTGAAAAACGCAAACGCAAACGCAAAGCCGCAGGCACCGAAAAAGTGGCTGTACAAGAGCGTGTAAAACAAGATCAAAATGCCACTGCGGCCAATACCGACAATCGTACAGCACCCAAAGCTGAGATCACGAAAGAAGCGGTACAGCAAAAAGTGAGAAATACCATGGGTCAAATGGGCAACGCCGGTAAGACTCGTGGAATGAAGCAGAAAATCAAGCAAAAGAACAAGGAAAACCGCGCCAACGACCGCAGAGAAACTACCCTGCGCAAAGAAAAGGAAAGCAAAATCCTTAAGGTGACCGAGTTCCTTACCGCCAACGAATTGGCAACCATGATGGGTACCAGCGTTACGCAGGTTATCTCTTCATGTTTCATGTTGGGCTTGATCGTTTCTATTAACCAACGTTTGGATGCTGAAACCATTCAAATTGTATCTGATAACTTCGGTTTCGAAGTAGAATTTGTGGATGCAGAATCACAAATTGAAGCCGCCGATAACGAAATGGACGATGAAGCAGACTTGCTCCCTCGCGCACCAATCGTTACGGTAATGGGACACGTTGACCACGGTAAAACTTCATTGCTCGATTACGTGCGTAAAGCCAATGTAATTGCAGGGGAAGCCGGTGGTATTACCCAGCACATCGGGGCCTATGAGGTAACCTTGGTGGATGGTAAGAAAATCACGTTCTTGGATACTCCCGGACACGAAGCGTTTACCGCGATGCGTGCAAGGGGTGCCAAAGTAACGGATTTGGCCATCATCGTGATTGCAGCAGACGACTCCGTTATGCCACAAACCCGTGAAGCCATCGCCCACGCGCAAGCAGCAGGGGTACCCATGGTTTTCGCATTCAACAAAATTGACAAAGAAGGCGCCAACGCCGATAAAATACGCGAACAACTTTCCGCCATGAACATCTTGGTAGAAGATTGGGGCGGTAAATTCCAGTGCCAAGAAATCTCAGCAAAAAAAGGTCTCAACGTAGACAAATTGCTGGAAAAAGTACTTTTGGAAGCGGAAATGATGGACCTCAAAGCCAATCCTAACCGTAGAGCCAAAGGAACTGTGATCGAAGCCACCCAAGAAAAAGGTCGTGGTATCGTTTGTAGTATGTTGGTTCAAACCGGAACGTTGCGCATTGGAGATCACGTAGTTGTTGGTCCTTATTACGCCAAAGTACGTGCGGTGTATAACGAACGCGGTGGTAAAATTGATCATGCACCCCCAAGTACCCCAGTAAAGATGCTCGGATTCTCCGATGCCCCTACCGCTGGTGATGCCTATGTGGTGTTTGAAGATGAAAGCGAAGCAAAAGCCCTTGCCAACAAACGTCTACAATTGGTGCGCGAACAAGGTATTCGTACCAAGCGTCACATCACATTGGATGAAATCGGACGTCGTTTGGCCGTTGGAAACTTCAAAGAATTGAAATTGATCGTAAAAGGTGATGTGGATGGTTCCGTTGAAGCTTTGGCGGATTCATTGTTGAAATTGACCACTGAAGAAATCGCGGTGAACGTAATTCACAGCGGTGTGGGTCAAATCACCGAGAGCGATGTATTGTTGGCTTCAGCCTCTGATGCAATCATCGTTGGTTTCCAAGTTCGTCCTTCAGCAAAAGCAAAACAAATCGCCGAAAACGAAGAAATCGATATCCGAACCTATTCCGTAATTTATCAAGCCATCGACGAAATCAAGCAAGCCATGGAAGGCATGTTGAGCCCCGATGTGGTTGAAAAAATTATTGGTAACGTGGAAATCCGTGAGGTATTCAAAATATCTAAAGTGGGTACCATCGCTGGGTGTTACGTTACATCGGGTGTGATCGAACGCAAAGCAAAATTGCGCGTAATCAGAGATGGCGTTGTCATCCATACCGGTGAATTGAATTCGCTCAAACGTTTCAAAGACGATGTGAAAGAAGTTGCCAAAGGATACGAATGTGGTTTGCAAGTAGAACGTTTCAACGATATCGAAGTAGGAGATTACCTCGAAATCTTCAAAACTGAAGAAGTAAAACGCAAACTGTAATTTTTGGTACAGACTTTGCTTTATACACAAAAAATTAACACGATGAAAAAAACATTGACTCTTTTGGCCGCCATTTTGGCTTTTGTGACCACCAGCTTCGCACAAACAGAAGATGGTATCAAATGGGAAAAGAAATCACACGACTTTGGTTCTATTAAAATGGGTCCCAAGGCCGAAGTAACCTTCCGATTCACCAACACAACCAAAGCGCCTTTGGTAATTACAGCCGCCAACCCTTCTTGTGGTTGCACCGCTTCTGATTACACAAAAACCCCCATCATGCCAGGCAAAGTAGGTGAAGTAACCGCTAGTTATGGTACGGATGGTCGTCCAGGATTCTTCCAAAAGTCAATCAAAGTAAGTTTCGATAACGGCACCTCTACTGACCTAATTATCAGTGGTACCGTAAACTCAGAAACAGCACCTGCCCCAAAGAATAACGAATTGAAGTAATGAGACTGATTGTTGCTTGCACCCTGTTTATTGTTGCCCTTGCAGGCAATCAGGCCATTGCGCAAGTGGTAACCAGTCCCAATGCCGTTACCACCAAAAGCAGCAATGCCAGCATCAAATTTGAAAATACTTCACACAGTTTTGGCAACATCATTGAAGGCCAAATCGCTCGTTACGATTTCAAATTTGTCAACACCGGCACCGAGCCATTGATTTTATCAAACGTATCGGCCAGCTGTGGTTGTACAACACCAAAATGGCCCCGTGAAGCCATCGCTCCAGGCAAATCAGCCGTTATCACCGCTGAATACAATAGCCAAGGTCGTCCCGGAACCTTCACCAAATCCATTTTTGTAAAAAGCAATGGCGGCGATGTTACCCTGACCATCTCTGGTAATGTGGTAAAAGAGCCTGAGCAACCTCGCTCACCCATCATCATACGATAATCCAAAAAAGACTGGCTTCGCCAGTCTTTTTTTTGCCCCGTGCAACACATCCCCCATAGCATCTGTCTTACCTTCACACCAACAACACCAAACCCGTTGCCATGAAAAAAATCCTCATCGCCACACTCTTTTGCCTCCATACACTCGCAACCCTGTTCGCACAACAGCCCCTTTCCAAACCCGTTGAAGTGCTCGGATCCACCGTGGTAGAAGTCAATGCCAATGTGGGCGATATGGTTGAAGTGGTCTTCGCTGTGCGCAACAACTCACTCGATGATTTTTACATCGCTCAAATCCAAACCGATTGCCATTGCATATCGGCCGTTTTCCCCAACTCCGTAAAACACCTCACCACCGACTCTGTCACCGTGGTCCTCAATACCAACAACGTCCCCCCAGGAACCTTCGTTAAAAAAGCCTACCTCGAAACGCCGGATGACAAAGTCATTGAACTCGTTCTTCAAGGCAACCTCAAAGTAGTAAAACCCATTACCAAACCAGGCACAAGGCCCATCATTTATAAGCCCGTGCACATTCGATTGCACAACAACGAAAGCAACCTTCCCCAAGTACAGTGGCTAAAAACTGCCCACGACATCGGATACGTTAAATCACCAGAGCCCGCCAAAACAGAATTTACCCTCAGAAACCTAGGTCCCGGTGCTATCGAAATCAAAAGTGTAGAACCCGGCTGCAGCTGCACCATATCCGATTATACCAAAGGATCCATCGAGGCCAATCAAACAGCCACCGTCACCGCGGCTTTTACCACCAAAGGGGCTTTCGGGTATTTTAAGAAGTTCATCAAAGTGGAACTCACAGACGGTAGAGTATACCAACTGGCCATCACCGGCAATGTGGACCCAATGTGATCATACGATTTGTTGGAAACAGATGAGACTCGATTGCTCTTGATTTCATCCAAACTTGGGTGTTCACTATACCAAAAAATACTACTTAGGCTGACACAATACCCCACCCGTGTGTAAAAACAC
>Ga0102864_1000461_pt1 | contig 10149 bp, 16 predicted proteins | sample Colrivmet1449B02_FD_84976 | JGI IMG/M metagenome (GOLD analysis project Ga0102864, IMG submission 84976) | Estuarine microbial communities from the Columbia River estuary - metaG 1449B-02 | ecosystem: Environmental > Aquatic > Marine > Intertidal zone > Estuary | place: USA: Columbia River...
ACCTAGACCAGCACCAACAATTGCAGAACCAATCACAGCACCAGCCGTGGTACTCAACGCAGCAGTTACAAACGGCATAGACGCAGCAATCGCTGTACTAGAAGCCATCGCACCAACAATCGCAGGCGCAGCAAACGGGATAGCAATCGCAGCAGCAATGCCGATTACCGCCGCAATACCGCCACCGCCGCCGCCTTGAGGTCTAATGCCCATTGCTCGGACAAGAGCCGTGCGTTGCATCGGAGGCAAGTCGCCACCAAATGCTGCTTCAGGCAGTTCAGGAATACCCATCATCAGCATTTGTTTGCTGGTGGGCATACGGACAAATTTAGTTGTGTTCATTTCATAGCCTCCGTCAATTCGAGTCGCATGTGTGTATACACAGGTTTAAAACCATATCGAGAAATCACCCGCTCCATTGCTGGGGAAACCCATCCCTCAATAGCACGGACACTGTTCATATACGCCCAACCACAAAGCATCTTCCAATACTTATCATGTAAGGCATCCAAGTCATTCCCACCCAGCGCAACAATATTCATCGCCGCCAACTTTGGGTAAGGAATAATTTCAATTGCAAGTGCCAGCTTCACACTCTTAATAATCGTTTTATCACATTTCACAACAAATATATACATCTTGCCAGCAAGTGCTGCGTTATAAATGTCGTCTACACTCATCTCTCCATGCATAGCACGTTTTATACAACGCTCCAACAAAGGTTTAGCCGAAGGCCAATACGCATCAAAATGCTCCTTAGTGGCTAAGAGCAAAGGCTCAAAGTCATCTAATGGTATTGGGTCGTACCCTGCTGGTAATGTGCTCATGCGTCTTGATATTTCTTAAGAAGGGAGTCGAAGAAGTCTTTACCTTTAGCTTGGACAATCTTAGCTGGAATGACATACTCACCTGCTGACACACGGATTGGAATACTATCGCTAGTACCAGTACCGGGGCCAACAACCTTGCCGCCATTACGTGCATTGTCACCCATTGATACATAACCACCATTAGCCATACTCATCATTGGTTGCTCTGCCATACCAGTTTGCGTACCCATACCCCCCATATTGCCAGTTTGCTGCTGTGCAGCACGAACGGCTAAAAGTAAAACAAATACAAGACCTTGGTCGTATTCGGGGGACAAATCTTGCTCAGTAGCTATACCTTGTTGTATAGCAAACTGCCGTACATACTGATACATCTCAGGGTTTTGGAGAGCAGTCATAGCCAATTGCCCTGCCATGTTTAATTCTTCAGGGGTAATTTCACCAGACTGGAACCCTGCCATGATGGCTTGCGCAATTTGCTGAACCTGTTGTGGGTTCTTACGCATAAATTCTTGAAGCTGCATCTCCATCATTTGTGGAGACATTGCTTGTTGCTGCCCACTCTGCATACCCGCAGGACGCATAGGCATACCATTTTGACCGACCATACCGCCCTCCGCATATGTAGGTTGTAGACGAAAATCCAACGCAGGAGCGTTAGGGTTAGCAGCAACTGTGCCAGTCTGTGTAAACTGTTGACTTTGCTGTGCCAATGCAGGTTCATTTATAGCAACCTGTGGGCTATTAGACCCAAGCAAACCTTGCAGCGAAGCAGGTAAATCAAGGGACGTTGTAGGTGCTGGAAGGTCAGCAGACATTACAGGCGCAGGGGTCATAACAGGAGCAGGAGTGCCTGTCAAGTTTATTGCCGCTGGCCCCTGTGGAGTAGGTTGTGCTGCTTGCGGCATCGAAGCCGGAGCTTTTTGTTGCATGTTTAAAATAGACAGTACTGGGTTCGGTGCAGCCATGATTTATCCTTTCAATTGGGCAATGAGTAGATTGACAACATTTCGTAAGGTCGCCACATCATTTGCAAGAAGTTGAACATCGTTAATTAACTTTCCGTAGTCGTCCAAATCCGGTACATTCTGCCCGCTAATAGTATACCCTTTACCGGTCGCAGATACACGAGAAAATGTAGGTTGTGCCGTCTGGTTAACCCGAAGCTGTCCTCGGGTCACTGCTTTACTAGCTAAGTCTGCCTCGCCTCGAATACCCGCAAGAAGCTCAACATCTTCTTTTAAAGCTCGGAAAATTTGTCCTTGCCACTCGGTAACGTTACCAGTGGGGACAGAAGGTATTGCAGTAAAGCGAGCCATTATGCTGTCCTTAATCCAAAGGGAGTTTCGCCAAAGTGGATAGCTCTAACCCGTGCAGAACCTGATACCCCCACCTCAAATGTGTCGGAACGATAGCCTGTAGGAAGACGGAACACCTCATCCGTAGACACAGTAGCTTGGAAGGCAAGTTGTTTGTCTACCCACAAACGGAAGGTAATTGGTAGTAAACCCTCAACTGTTCTAAGAGTACGTGTAAAGTTATCGCCATTAATTACAGTAGAGTTCAACGTACCAAAATTAGTAATGCGATTGCCAAGGCTATCTATTCGGTCGTATGGGCCATTCATATCGCCTAAACCTTTAAGACAAATGACCGTACCAGAAGTATCTGCGGTAGTGCTTACCGTAGAACCCACATCAGCAAAGGTAAAGGTCGTTGAATTTACAACAGTGATTTCAACTTGCTGTGCGTTAAACCCTGAAGCCGTACCGCCCGTAAATCCAGAGATGTCAACTTTTGAACCAGTAGCCAGCAAATGCGGCGTTGCAGTAACAATGGTTGCCACGTTAGCATTACGGGCATATGAGGCTGTCTGTGCTGGGGTAGAGTAGTCTTCCCAAACTTGAGCGTTATAGGTGGGAACCCCGGCGTTGTAAGCCGCAATCGCTTCCGTCTCGGCATCGGGGGTAGCGTAGTCAGCAATAATACGAGCCGCACCAAGGTTGAGAAAGTCTTTAGTCACAATGGTTTTAGACTTCCACTCAGCAGAAGATAAAGGTTGTGTAGTTTTATCCCACTCGTATAGATTACCGAGGTTATCGGAAATATAGTAAAAGTCATTAGACTGTGGGTCGTACCACGCAGCAGTAAATTTGTAGTTGATTTGAACAAAGTAACCACCAATGCGGTCGTCACGTTCAAAGATAAACGAAGCTGTACCGTCAGAGCCAAAGTATTTGCCGTTGTAAAAACGACCAGTTACGTTAGTCAAATCAACTGCTTCAGGCCATGTATCCCAGTCGTGCACAAACTTTGTAATCAAGTCCATACCGCCCGACGGGTTGTACACAGCCAAACCACCATACGTTACATACGCTACGCCGTAGCCCATATTCACAATAGAACGCTTGGATAAACAAGGGTAAAGGGTATCAATACGGGCATACGCCATCGTCGCAGGGTTGTTGCCTGAAACTTGGTATGGGTATTCCTCAGTCAGTACAAGGATGTAGCCACCGACAGAAGCAACACCTACAATATCGTATTCAAAAGTTAGCGCGTATTTGGCAGGCCAAGCATGTGGAACATTTGGTTCGGAAAAGAATAACTGATTGCCATCAAAACCAACCAGAATGTTATTTTGTGCTGCGATAAGACCTTTAAGATTTTCAGGAGGTGGGTCATATTCATTGGTCTCCAAAATATCAAACAGGTTACGAGCGTCAAAGTCATCCGTAAAGGAGTAGCTTCCATCGCCCCAGTAACGTGCTGGGTTATCAAGAGTTTCTGCAACATCATGGTACACAGTACCAGCAGTCTCAGCCTTATCTGCTACGTTACCTGCGGTTTGTGCATACTCAAATGTGTAGTCGTCAATGATGTCAAGTACAACACCGCCCGTAATATTAAACGATGTATCAGTACAACCACTTAGTTTAAAGCGGTCGTCTATTGCAAGATTGTGATGGTTGTTAAGTGTCACACGAGACACGTTACTAGCACGACTTACACGAGCCGTACCAGTGGGGAACCACAAAGTGGCTAACCGAAAATATTCTGTACCGCCAGAGGACGCAAGCGTACGATACAGCCGCACCCCACGTACAAAGTTGCTGCCGGTAGGTTTTGCTGTAGGTAGATTACTGACTGTAACTAACTGACCTTCTTTAATATACAAGTTATCAGATGGCTCAGACGCAATAGATTCTTCTTCCCACGGTGTATACCATGTGTATACGTAGTTTCGAGGAATTGTATTACCCGCAAGGGATACTCTACCGTTTGTATCAGATGTAGTGCTAACTTGTTCGCCGGGACTAAAGTATGTAAACGTAGTGTCGTTTACCACAGTTACTTCAGCGTTAGTCGCATTAAACGTAGCTACTGAAGTAGTCGCCGCAGGAAATCCGCTGATAGTTACAATCATACCTGTGCGCAACTCATGGTTTGCAGAGGTTACAACCGTTGCGTAGTTACCAGCATCACGAGCACGGCTAGTAGAAGACTTCTGTGAAAACGATGTAGACGACGTGGTTAGTACTGTCTCAGGTAAGGGTAAACCCAAGTCATAAGAATTATTAGGGTAGGGTACACCCGTAGCAGTAGCCAACTCATAGTTGCTAACTTTAGGTACGCCATCACCCGTGTAATAGAAACGCTGCTCGCCGTCTTCTGAAGCGGAGGCTGTAATGATGTCAACGTCAGTTGTCCAAGTCAGCCACTTTAAATCGCCGTTACTTGGGTCACGTAAAGCATAAAGTGTTTTAATTATACCTACACGGTCTACACTGCCAGAAAGGTAGGGTAAACGATAGGGAATCAAATCTCCTGAATATAACTTGACGTTAAACGCAATCTGCGCCGCAGCGTCAGGCAGCAACTCCGAAGCAATTTTCGGGGCTTCTCCAAGAAATTTAACAATTTTTACTGCGGCCATATTAGGCAACCAATCCGGGTAAGTACACAGTCTTGCCGTCTTGCTTAACAGCAGTCAGTGTTTGCTTTTTTAAATTAGCTGGGTCATAAGACACATGTACCCAACCAGAATCAGGAATACCTTGAGTGTAAAACTCTAAGATGACTTGCGTGAACGAGAAGTTTTCTGCGATGTACTGCGCGAGTTCTGCGTTTGCGACACCGGGGATTTCGATGTCTGCCGCTTGACCTTTGCAGTGGTCGCTGGTTTTGGAACCTCCAACTTTGGCGTTAACTTCGGGGTGTCGGAAACCGGAGTTGACTTTAACTCCTTTGCCGTAGTGCTCCCGAACAGGCTGAAGAATCTGCTCACATAGTCTTTTAAGGTTTTCAATTTCAGCCTCCCCCGGCGTATTGTCCATGTTGTGACGCAACGCTGTCTCAGATTTAACCATCTCAACTAAAGAGAAATTATTTGTCAGTTGCATTTTTCTTTCCCTTCATGTCGATAATCTTCTCCAGCGTGCGACCGCCAAAATAAAACGACATAATTAGCATACCCCACTGACCAAGCAACTCGACATAATTATTGTTTACCTCAATATCCCAAGCAGACATCATGGCAAAGGTAGAGTAAACAATTAGGATAAACACAAGAGTCATAGGTCTAATGTTCTTAGACAGCCAGCTATCACTAGCCATGTCGGCTTCATGCCGTTTAGTTAGTTCTTGGGCTTCAATGTTATCGGCGTTAAGCTCAGCCAGTCTGCCTTCTTGTTGCATCTTAAGAAGTTCTTGCTGGGCTTTTGCTTTAGCTTCAGGGTCGGGAATAAACTTATCTAGGACTTTCATCCCGACATCTACTAATGCGGTTAATGGAAACATTATCTTTTATCCCCCCATACTATGAAGTAAGCAATCCAAGCTGCTGCCAAAAAACACCAAAACTGCACCCATTTAACCTTTGACAACTCTGCATCAAAGTACTTCTTGTCTTCTTTCTCCAACCGTTCAATCTCGGCTTTTATATCCAAAACCTTTTGCCACTCTTTAGTGCCGTACTTCTTTATAAAATCTACCCTTGCTTTGTACTCCTCATCCGAAATTTTCTTTCGGTGTCGGTACTCATCAAGAGCTTTAAATATTGTTCGTTCTTTTCTAAACTCTGCTTCTTTGCGCTCACGAATCTTAGCGTTCGCTTGTTGCCTTGCTACGTCAACTGCTTCTTTCTGAACATCCTCGATGTTCTTACCAATTTCTCGACCAGCTTCTCTACCAGTTTTTAATCCTTCGCTGATACCCTTGGCACCAATCGACAACCCCAGTTCGTCTGACATAGCTCAATTTAAAACCTCGCAATGGTTATTTTGCTTTTTTCATGCACTTGCCCATTGCCTTACACTTTGCAGCATTAGGACAACCAGCGCATGGCTTAAAAGTCATACCACCTTTAGCGTAGCCCATAGGCTTACCAGCAGCTTTTTTTGCAGTAGGTTTTTTATTCATCATGATTAAAGTCCTTTAAAAATAATAGCCACGAGGAGACCCGCCATGCCGACTATCAGAGCACCTGCGGTTTTAATGATTAAAGATTCCAAGCGGTCAACCCGTTGGATAAATGTTTGGTATCTTTCGGCACAGACAGCCTCATGAGAGGTAAGTTGTACTTCTAGTTCATGAGTTGTTGCTGCCACGGTCAGCCTCCTTAACGGCTTGAGTTTGGTCGATTACCGCAGGAAAATCAGTTTCTTGCGGCTCCTCAGGTTCAATTACAAGGATGCAGCCCTCAGGTACAGTTTCACAGCGCATCAATGCGCCGTTTGGAAACATAACGAGAGGGAGTCTGCGTCCGTCTATCATGCTGTGTACGTTCCAGACGATGTGAATGTGTGGATTGAATACCCACCTGCGGAGGAGTATGTGCCACCTGTACCGCGTTGCGAACCAAGGTAACGGATAATTACAATACCTGAACCACCATTTGCACCATTTGAAGTGATTGAACCATTATCGTGGATACCAGCGCCACCGCCGCTACCAGTATTAGGAGAACCCGCTACTGCTGCTACGGGGCCAGAACCCCATGTACCACCTGTATATCCAGCCGATGCACCGCCCCCACCAGAACCGCCGGAAACAACAGCACCAGTCCCGTCATTGTTAACATCCATTGCGCCAGCGCCACCGCCTGCTCGAATTACAGAAGAACCAGTTATTGAGGATGCTACTCCACTACCCCCAGACCCATAAGGACTTCCAATTACTCCATCTCTACCAACAGACCCAGCACCGCCGCCGCCAGACCCGTGGTAAATTGTACCTGTGCCATTATTACCACCCCCAACAAAACCTTGCCCAGCAGTACCAGTACCCGAAGAACCTTGATTGTTTGAACCACCAGTGGTTTTACCAGCGCCGCCGCCAGAGCCTCCATTCAAGCCATTCCTATTAACGTGCGAGCCACCGCCGCCGCCGCCGGTCGAAGTAATAGTATGGAATACAGAATTGTTTCCGTTTGCCCCTTGATTTCCACCACCAGCACCACCAGCACCGCCAGAACCAACAGTAACAGAATAAGAAGCCCCGGGGGATAATAATAATGTTGCTTCAGCACTACCGCCGCCACCAGAAGATTCTCCGGCTACAGAAGACCGATACCCGCCTGCGCCACCCCCGGCTCCGTAGTAGTGCCCGCCACCGCCGCCGCCAGAGGCAATAACTAAAAACTCAACTGCATATACTCGGGGGTAATCAGCGTCCCCTCTACCATCACGAGCTTGGCGAACTGTCCAAATACCTGAAGTAGAAGTACCCATTACGAAATCTCCTCAAAAGATACGACAATTTCAAGGTCGCCCGAAGCCGAAGCCAGTGCTGTAATTTTGTCGCCTTCTTCGAGGTAGATTGCCTTACTCAGTACATCAAGTGTTGCGTCGGCTGGAACTGTTATCGTATGCGCAAGTTCATAAGTTGCTGTTGCTGAAGCATCATAAAAAGCAACAGTTGCGTCTGCACTAGTAGCACCATCTACGTTGGCGACAAAAATTGCATTGACCTTAAAGACTTTACCGCTACCTGCGGAATTAGTTACGATGTCTGCGCTAGAAGTGCCAAGAGCAGCACCAACAGTTCGACCAGTGATGGTTGCTACGTTTACGATGTTTGGGGCTGCCATGTTTTATTCTCCTTGAGTGGGTACTTCGACCCAATTACCTGCGTTGTCATCCCAACGATATTCTTTACCATCATTGGGCATCTGTGTAGGTGCATCCCACAAGCAGGTAGTCTCATTTAAGACCCACTTGCTAAATGGTTTTGGTGGGATAAATGCATCACGACCAGCGTCGTAGGTATACCCAATGCCTGCGTAGTTCTTACGTAGAGGCGTGCCGCCATTAGCATGAACACCACCACGGGTGTTGTAGCTTGTCTGAATCCACTGCCCGGGACTAGAGTCCACGAACGTATTAAAAAACTCTGGCTCAGCAACAATAACTTGCGTTACTAAACCATCAACAACTTTTGCAAAATGCGCCATCTTATCCTCCGAACACAATTGCCATTGCAATTGCTTTACCTGTTGTTGCTTTATCAGCAAATTCTGCGAATAGTGCTGCGACTGGGCGTAGTTCAAAGCGGTCGTTGGTGCTAAACGCACGGGCTGTGGTGTTATCTTGTCCACGCACAACTGTCATCGTGTCAGTACTACGAGCCGTGACTTTTACAATCTCCAGATTGTTCGATGTGTCAATCAGTGTAGCAAAGAAATAGTCACTAGCAGTCAGAGTAGGGAATCGAGCACCTTCGCCCGCAGAAAGCACAATCGTAGTCACACTGCTATTGATACCAGCGTTCAGTGTGCCGAAGGCGTTATTGGTGACTTTTAATCCCATGTTTAACTCCAGATAGGCGTAGGTTCAGTAGGCCACACAGGTTCAGCAACTGGGTTCTTAATTAGTTCACGCAGCGCAGCACGATAAGTTTCAAACGCAGCGACGTTAGCCAAACCCACATCAGGTAGCACTGACCAATCACAAGCCGCAATCTTTTGTTTGGCAGTATCTTTACATTGGTCAAGTAAGTATTGTGCGGCTTCTGTAGCGTACGCAGTTTCTATTTGCGCTAACTCCGCAGAGGTTAATTTCTGCGTAGATGATTCTTCGTTGCCTGCCCAATAATAGAACCCATCAGATTTTTCACAAACATGCTTTTGGAATATCCGAGCCGCTATATAAAGTTTGTTAGGAGCGTTCATAATTACCTCAAGATTTCATAGACAACAAGATTGGATCTGTGGACGTGTGACCTAGCGTCATCGTTTGCATCCGGATTAAATACTTGATATGGCATATCCCCTGATGAACCATTGCGAGTTTGCCAACCAATTTCTAGCGTATGTGAGGCTACGCCAAGACTTTCAAATCGTTTACCAAACAAAACAATTCCACCGCCTCGGTATGTGCCGTTGGATGGATAGTAATCAACATCGTAAAAAGCAGAACCATCGGTAGTTCGTGAAGTAGACCCTGAGATATGAGCATACACACCGCACTGGTCAGAGTAGTTTCCACGGCCTTGTAAATTGCCATAAACATATAAATCAGTAAGAGCACTACTAAATTCTTTACTAATGCTTACTGTCCAGATATTAGAAGGCCCAGCGGAAGTGCTTAATGCCACTCTAGTTGCGTTTGTAAAAGACGACATTTTTACCACAGACCCCGCAAACATTCTAGCTTTGGGGATAGTACCACTCGTTAAATTCGTCGCACTTAAATTAGTTAGGTCAACCGTACCCCACGACGAAGCAGCGCCATCAGTTGTTAGATATTTCCCACTGTTACCTGTTTGCGAAGGTAAAATTACGTCGATATTAGACGAATCAGCAATACCTTGTGCAGTAACACGCAACTCAATGCGGTCACCCGTAGCAAACGAACGAGCAGTTGTCGATTCTTGACCACGAACTACAGTCAATACATCAGTCGAACGTGCTGTGCACTTAACAATTTCTAAGTTGTTAGAGGTGTCAATTAGTGTGGCAAAGAAATAGTCCCCGCCTGCTAACGATGGAAAACGAGCACCTTGCCCAGTAGTTAGCGTAATGCTAGTCACACTGCTGTTAATACCAGCAGCTAACGTAGCAAATGCGCTATTTGCGAATTTGATTCCCATGTTTTACCCCTTAGTTAACAGTCACAGTCCAAGTAATACCGAGCGTATCTGCTGCGCCCTTGTTGATAACTGAGAATACTGTACGGCATAACATCGTACCAGCAGACGAAGCGTTAAAAATACCTGCTTCTGTCAATGCACCAGTACCAGTACCTGCTGGGAACGTAGCTACATATGCGACGCTATTGGTGGTCACAGTTGTTGAAGTCAACGTCACACGCGAACTTGC
>Ga0102864_1000489_pt1 | contig 9842 bp, 7 predicted proteins | sample Colrivmet1449B02_FD_84976 | JGI IMG/M metagenome (GOLD analysis project Ga0102864, IMG submission 84976) | Estuarine microbial communities from the Columbia River estuary - metaG 1449B-02 | ecosystem: Environmental > Aquatic > Marine > Intertidal zone > Estuary | place: USA: Columbia River Estuary...
GGAAGTTACACCTTTACGACAAAATGTATCGTTTTGCGGTTTATCATTTGAAAAACCGAGAGAAATAGATACAGCGAGAGCAACAAGAATTTTTTTCATCATAGCCATAAAACTAATGAGGAAGAAAACGTTACATCATCAAACAGACAGCTCCACAAATTTTCTCTTAAGCCAAATTTTATTCTATCAATTCGTTAAGAAACTTAAAATAATCATTGGTGTTTATTTCCCCCTCAACTATGGGCTTGGGCAAAACAGACTGAATAATTCGTGTAAAACTGGCAATAAATGGTCTAGCAATCTTATCGTATTCGTAAGCACCGTCATTTACTACACCGTCCTGATTTACATACATACTCACTGAAAAAAGGAAATCTTTTTTGCTTTCAAAATCCACAATATAAGCTGATTCAGTTACGAATCCGTATGAAATACCAATTTTACTAAATGTACGGTATTTTCCACTTTCGCTCAATTTAGCATTATCACCAATGATTGCATATTTAAAATAATTATTCGGAAAAGCTGTAGGATTATGGTATGCTTTATTGCTCATCTCGCTTGGGAAATTAGCCATACACTTTAGCAAAAATTTACGCGAATCTAAACTGAGTTTGAAGCGCTCAGAATCAATGAAATGACTTGGGAAAACAAGTCTGAAAATAGTTCCATGAATATCTATTAAGGGAAAATCTAAATGATAATTAAAGTCAAAAGGCCTTTCAATTTTGACTCCATTTTCAAAAACATATTTACCAATTAGCTTTTGAGAGGTATAGGGCAATCGACCCATGTATTTTGATGAGTCTAATACTATTTTTGCTTTTGAAAAATTAAAGGTGCCATCTGGCAGAAACAATTTATACGAATTTGTTTCTACATTTTTTCCTCTGTAGCAACCCGAGAAACTACTGTAAATTTTTGTATTTAATATTCCGACAGTCAATAATTTGCGATTTAGCACTTCAGGTGAAACAGCATGAAAAAACATGGAATAATATTGATTATTACTAATCGACAACATGTCTTCCATTGCTAGACTAATGGCGATATTTTTTTTCCGACTCAGATCGGCAAAAGAATTATTACCACAAGAAACGTCAGAATTCATTTTGAGAAATGAATTCATCGGCACATTCAATGAATCCATTATTTCCATCATTGCAATAGCAGTGGGTAATTTCACCATACTTGCGGGGTAAAAATATTCCCCAGTTGTAAAATCATAATTTATAAATTCCTCCTTCCCATTTTCATCCCGTTGAATATCTGTTACGATAAATTGCAATCTAAATTCATTTCTATGATTTAAAACATAATCTACCAAGGAATCTTTTCCAAAGAGTGATGCATAAAATACATCTTTAGATAATTGGGCATTTAAAGCAGCAAGTTGAAAGAAACAATAAAGAGTAATTATTCCTTTTTTCATTCCGAATTTTTCGATGATAAAAAGTAAACAATTATGGCGAATAGTATCGTGACAAATGTCCAAAACAATCGCATTGGCTCCATATGAACGAAATAAAAGATCATCCAAAGGGTTACGGCAATAAAAATGATTGGTGTAAAGGGATATCCCCACGTTTTAATGGTTGTATCATCGCCCATTTTTTTATGTCGAATTACAAATACCCCAATTACGGTTAAAAGACAGAATAAAGAAAGCGTTAGTTCAATATACTGTAGAATCATTCCAAAATCAAAAAGTAAAATAATTGAAATAGAAATTACCGTTTGCAACAAAATAGCATTCACAGGAGCCCCTTTTATATTTTGACCTTTTAGGAATGAAAAAACTTTGTAATCCTGTCCCATTCGCTGTGCAACCCTTGGTCCGGCAATAAACATTGCATTAATACCCGATACAAGTGCAAGCGCAAATAATCCAGCGAAAACTAAAGCAAGCTCATGACTAAATACTTTACTCATCACAATATTACCAATAGCAATTTTACCACGTAATTCATCGAAGGTACAGACGTACATAAAAACTCCGGTTAATAACAGGTAAATTAAGGTGACTATTGCCGTACCTGTTAGAAGAGAGAAAGGGATATTCTTTTTAGGATTTTCCATATTTCCGGCAATATAGGAAGATGAATTCCAGCCACTGTACGCAAACATTACATAAACAAGAGATCCTGCAAAAGGCAGGCTAAATATTGTTGACCAACTCGTTACTGAAGGAAAAAAATCAACATGACTTCGATTTGTATCACTTAAAAAAAGAAAAGGTGATATAATAAGAACAAGAATAAAAAGTAATTTGATAAAAGTGATGATATTTTGAAATATCCCACTAGTAACTACCCCTCTCAATTGAATAAGGGTAACAAATAAAATTAAAATTATGGCGATTAATTTTGGCGTGAATTCGGGTAAATCTGAACCAAAAACCTTATTCATTATAGGCATTAAATAATCACCTGAAGCCAAGCCTAGTGCAGAGATAGCTGCAGAGAAACCAACAACGATAGACACCCAACCACTTGTAAAACCGACTATAGGATGGTATATTTTACTTAAAAAGGTATATTCACCGCCTGATTCTTTAAAAGTAGAGGCTACTTCGGCATAGGCTGTTGCTCCACATAATGCAAAAATACCTCCTAAAAACCAAATAAACATAATTGCAAAAGGATCAGGAATTCCAACTGGAGGGTTCATAACTTGAAATCCGATAGAAGTAAAAATTCCTGTTCCAACCATATTGGCTATTACCATGTTGGTGGCTACACTTCGGGAATATTTGTTTGTTTTCATATGTTAATTCCTAATTGCAATCATTTGATTTTGATTTTTTGTCTGCCAATGGTAACCCAGCGAGAATAAAAGCTCGCTTTTAAATTCATTAGTTTTATATGCCTCAGCCATGTCTTTTTGAAATAAATTTGAACTAAAATCAGCCACTGGCTCTATATATGTCCCGTACAATTCAAACTTAAATTTACCTTTATCAAAATATTTATAAGGAATTCCTGTATCATCTTGCACCAAATAAATAGCTTTTTCCATCACAATATTTCTAATCTTAGTAAAAGTTTCATAGTGCATCAAATAGGAAGCCGACTTAACAAAACAGTTTGATGGAGGAATTTTTTTTAAGGTTAATTCCAATCCTCTATTTTGTTCAATTCCAGCATCAGAGATATCGCATGAATAATAAGTTAGGGTTTTTTCAATCCTTACTTTCGGGTCGCCAAATGTAATTCTAACTGCTGTAGCCTTACTCTCCCCCACTTTAAAAGGCTTATATGTTTTATTTCCGAATTCATCCACACTCAATTCTTCGACCTTGGTAACGATGTGACCAGTTTGCGAAACAGACCAAAGCAAAACCGGGAGCATACCAGTTACAAGAGTGGAATTAATGTCTTTTGTCATATTCTTTGTTATAAAATAACTCTTATCATAGACATCTCTAAGTATATTGTCTACAGCAAGTATGTATGATTTAGTTTCACTTTTATCCATTGCATCAAAATCGGGAATAGAACCTACAGATTCCTTTGCCATCATTACATAATGATTAGCATTTGGATATAAGGAATTAAGGTGTAAAAAATCACCTCCCGAAAAAGGATAAAAAACAGGTGTTGTATCTGAAGTTGTATTCCTTTTTAAGGCATCTGCATTCCATTTTGAAATTGGATTTAATCTAACTTTATCGATCTCAATAAGTTTTTGATTGAGTTTCTTTGCAAATGAATCGTAATAAATAGCATCAATATTGGGTGGAATCTTTTCTATCTTTCCGCAGATAATTTTAGCAAATTTATCATATACTATATCAGGTATTAAATCAGATTTTATTTGTCCGGTTTCCTTACTATTTATGGTGATATTTGTTGCCGTTTTTTTCTCAGGCTCTAAATTACAAGAAGCAACTATAAATAAGAATAAGATGATGGCTGTAAAATAAATTCGAAGAATCATGGAGATATTTTATTAAAGTAAAACTATTACTACTAAAATGAATTATAAGTTTCATTTTCATCCCATTAAATGATTAACATAACTAATCAATGAATCTCGATTCTCGAATTTTCAATTTTTTCTCGCAAAATTTGATTACATTAGGATAAAATAAATATTAAATAAGCACAATGAATAAAGTACTAATTCAAATTGCGGTTTTTTCATTGTTGATTCTTTTTACAGTTCATAATTCTCAAAGTTTCGCGATAGATGGCATTGTTATAAGCGGCCAACCTGGGCCTCTACTTAATAAAAAGCATTTTTTAGAGAATGGATTGGATAGGTGTTTAAAAATAAGGAATGCGTATAAAAGAGAAAATAAAATTGAAAAAGTCGTATGGATTGTATTTAATTCAAATAACCCAAAGAGAGGAGGGTATTCAAAAGAAGATTTAGCTGAATACTCTATGAAATCAAAAAATGAAAATATTGAATTAATTATTGTATCGTCGGGGAATGACCTAGTAAAGTTTTTAAATTCTAGAGTCCACTATTCTGATTCGAACTCTTTTATTTCCAAATTACATTATTATGGACATGCGACACCAGGACACCTTGAAATAGGGTTTATAAATAATAGATTTTGGAATAAATTAATCAGTAAGGAAATACCCATCAAAAAAATAAACCCGGATTGTTTTTCTGATTCTGCTATAATAAATGTCGTCGGAGGTTGTAGAACTTCAATAAAATCTGTGTTAACTAAAAAAAGTGTTGCTGACAAATTTCTACCTAAAACTAATGGAGTCGTTCTTGCATCAGATGTTAGAGTTTATTATCCAGGCGGACCAGTTTCAGATAAAACATTAATTAAAAAAAATAATGGCCAAATAGTAATTTTCAAAGGCACTAAAAATTAATGCAAAGCCATTGATTACTTAAAGCTTGGCTCAACTTACTAATGATTGGTCTTCACTGCGCCCTAATTTCTTCATTTTATCAGCATAATGTGCGACAAATGATAATTATAGGACTAGCTACTGTTTTTATTTATAACTAATGCTCTTTTTAAACGCTAATATTTTCTATGGGCATTAGTCTTTTCAAATAAAAATGGAAATACTCTAGATTATATTGATTACTCTTTCACTACCCTATAAATCCCTGAAATTTGACCCACAGTAATGCGCAAAGTATAAACCCCGGCGCTATATGACGCAATATTGAGTATGGCGAGACCTTGCGATTTCCCTTTTAACACTTCCCTACCCCGAGCATCTAAGAGCACGTATTGGTATGATTTAGCTAAATCAACATACAAGTTACCACTCGTAGGATTCGGATATACCGCGGCATTGATACTGTTTTCCACTATACCTACTCCGCACATATTCACCACGATATTAGACGATACCACCACCTCACAAGTGCCATCAGAAACGACACATGAATACTGTGCTGAAGCGCCAGGTGAAACCGTCAAAGTAGCATTAGTTCCAATCATATTTGGACCGTCATACCAAGCGTATGTATTACCACCCGAAACCGTTAAGGTCACAGACTCACCCTGGCAGATGGTACTACCTGGAGTAATGGTGGCAGTCAACTCATTGGAAGATGAAATGGTTCTCGAATAACTTTGGATGCAAGCGCTTCCTGGCGTTCGAACACGCGCCATATAATTTCCCGATGGTAGATTTGAAAAATTAGGTGAACTTTGATAATTAACACCATCTAAACTGTATTCGTAGTTCGGAGGAATACCACCCGTAGCACTTGAAAATACAATGGTGCCATTATTTTGACCACACGTTGTATTCGTTCTAACACAAGAAGCCGAAGGTTTTGCATTGACCGTTATAGGCAGATAAACCCCACTCGTTTTACAAGATCCGTCTGCAAAGAGGTAGATCCTTCGGTTGGCAACTTGATTAAACGTAAAGGTGCTTCCAGAAGTTGAATGTGTAGCCAAAATGGTTGTAAATGGATCGTCTGTTATGTACCAAAAGTGGCTGTTTGTATTGGTAGAACTGGAACCATTTACAGTGACCTGCCCCCCGGTGCATATCACCGATTCTGAAAATGTAAAATTGGCAATTGGACTAGGACCATTTGACGTTAGCACATCTAACCATAAGCTGGTCATGATTATAGGATTTATGTCAGTCACAGGATGCCACGTTCCAGTAGTATTGGTCAATCCCCCATAATACGTTTTCAGGGTGCTTAAACCAGTCGCATTTGTTCCGTTTCGATCGTTGATATCCACGCACATCAATACTACCGTATCCTGAGGAGTACCGTAATTCACCTCAAAAGTGACCCAAAAATTACCTGTTACCGTTGGTGGATTCGTGAAATCAAATTCATTATAAAACCCGGCATCCATATCTGCAATGAGCAGTGTATCCGTCACGATAATAGACCCAGGATTCCCAGCATTGTCTTGATGAATCCTTATTTTAACTAAGCCAGAGCCAGTTGAATTAACCGCCTTTACAATTGGAAAACGCAAACGGCGTACCTGAGTAGATGCTGGCGCTGTATATTTATCTGCATATTGATAAATAAGTGTGGTGTTGGTTGAGTTAAAGCGCCCTGTTCCCGGTAAAAAGCCCCAGCCAGTAGACCAACTATAGTATGCGTAGCTTTCCGTAACAGGGTTATAATTGCGAAGGGTATCGCACTGGATTCCTGGCGCTGTGCCCACCACTTGAACAAATGCCGTTTTAACTTCGCTATCACTTCCATAGCTATTTGTAGCCGTTAATGAAACAGTATAGATTCCCAAGGTGTTGAAAACCACGCTAGGATTTTGAGTTGTTACATTGGCAGCACCACCTCCGAAATTCCAAGACCAAGAGCTTGGTACATTGGTTGATGCGTCAAAAAAGTTAACCGTTCCGCCCACAGGAACAATGATTGGATTAGAAATATCAGCAGTAAAATTGGCAACGGGCGGCATATTAGTAGGATCACAACCCGCTGAAAGCAATAAAGAATTTCGAGCACCTGTCAAGGTATTCAACATATAGTTGGATTGATTTTGAGAGAACATTACGGTGCAATTGCTATAATCCATGTAATTCTCGTATTGGGTTTGAGTATTGGAACATGTCATTTGATTGCCCGAACAAGTACCCGAATAGTTGAACGAAGGACCGGCCGTATTTGGCGTATCCATGAAACCATCGTCCATTGTGCAACTACCCGAACCACCCCAAGTATGGTCTAATCCAAGGTAATGGCCAATTTCATGCGTCAGCACATTGTCATTATTGACGCCCAAATTATAATCAAGTACAATTCCATCGATGGAAGCACCTGGCAACATGTTGTTGGTTGGACGATAAGCATAGCCTGCTGTTCCCGAATTGGCGCCGTTGGAGATGTCACAAATCCAAACATTAAGGTATTTATTTCTGTCCCATATTTGAGACCCACCAGTGGTTGAAGCCTTCATTTTATTTTCCTCGCCAGCATTTTGATTATAATAATCTTCGCTCGTTGAAACCCTAACAACACCCAATTCACTTAGTGGAACGCCAAGTGCATCTTTGGTGGCCAAACAAAAATTGATATTGACATCAGCAGGAACAAAACCAAATTGGGTTCTGGCATTGGCCGCATCTTGATTCATCAATTGAAAGTCTTGTTGTATATCATTAAATACTTGCATGATTGCGGCATTGGAAACATTTTCAGCCGGATTATTGGGATTATGTACCACATGAAAAATAACGGCTATGGTATTTACTCCAGGGGTTTTAGTATTAGCAAAAGGTTTAGTTTTTTGAGCTTCTTCCAAATACATTTGGTTAAATTCTTCCCATTTGCCAATGCTCTCATAATATTTTTTAGTGAGTTCATAGCTCGAACAGGTGTTTTCCCCTAAGCCTTTTTTCTTTTCAGGAAGCACTTGAATCGTTGATGCATTAAACGGAATCGCAGGCGACGCTTTCACTGATTTGATGGCAGAGGAAGGTTTCTGGACTGCTCCAGGGTAAACACCTTGAGAAAATGAAATGAAAAAACAAGAGAAAAATGAGACAGCAATAATAGAATATATTTTCATGATGTAGGTTTTTATTTACGAAATTTAAGCATTATTTTTATTTAATTGCCATTCCATTTGAAAATAGCGGTACTATGCTGATATAATGGCTATTAACCTCATTACAGCATATTAAAATCTAACTAAAGCGATCAACAAATAATTAGGACATTCGGTATTGGTCGTAAAATACGATATTTAAAAAAATTAAGCTTAGTATTAAAAAGTAGCATTACATTTGTAAAAAAAAAACATGACAACAATTTGGATAATAGTAGCAATAATAGCCATATTAATAATTTGGATAGTTGCTATCTACAACGGTCTAGTTCGCCTAAGACAAAACAGAGAAAATGCTTTTGCTGATATTGATGTTCAACTTAAACAGCGCCATGATTTAGTGCCCCAACTTATTGGAGCAGTTAAAGGATATATGGAGCATGAAAGAGGAACTTTAGAGGCCGTAACCAATGCACGACAAAGAGCGATGGGAGCGAGTAACATTAACGATAAAATTTCAGCAGAAAAAGAATTGTCGCATGCCCTAAGTGGTCTAAGCATTCAGGTTGAGGCTTATCCCGATTTAAAAGCCAATTCAAATTTCATGCATCTTCAAACAGAATTAGCTGATATAGAAAATAAGTTAGCAGCCGTTAGAAGATTTTTTAACTCTGCAACCAAGGAGTTAAATATTTCAGTTCAAAAATTCCCTAATGTATTATTAGCGGGTGTTTTTGGTTTTAAATCTGAGGACATGTTTGATTTAGGAGAGGTAAACAGAGAAAATATGGACAAGGCCCCTGAGGTAAAATTCTAGACCATATATGTCAGTTTACGTAGGCCTTCAAGAGCAGATTAAAAAGAATAATATACGTTCCTTACTGCTTTTGACCTCTTTTCCCTTGCTTATCCTTGGTGCGTTCTATGCAATAGTTACAATAAGTTCAAGAGATTTAGCAGGTAATTTAGATTCCCAAACAGCATTAGCGAATTTCCTTTCTGGGATACCACCTGTATTGTTTCTTGTTGGAATTTGGTTTCTCATAGCCTATTTTTCTCACAGTACCATGATCAATATGGCTACTGGTGCACAATCATTAGATCGCAAAGAGAATATGCGAGTGTACAATTTAACCGAAAATTTATGCATGGGAATTGGTATGAAAATGCCAAAATTACAAATTATCGAATCAGATGGTTTAAATGCTTTTGCGAGTGGGATTAGCGAGAAAACTTTTACTGTTACGCTTACTCGTGGGATAATTGATACCCTTGATGATTCAGAATTAGAAGGTGTCATTGCGCATGAATTGATGCATATTCGAAATAAAGACGTTCGTCTTTTAATCATCAGTATTATTTTTGTCGGGATTTTTTCTTTCATTATCCAATTTGCATTTAGAAGCCTTTTATATGGCTCTATGTTTAGAAGTAATAGAAAAGATGATAAGGATAATGGTGCTGGAATAATGATGATCATCTTACTAGTCTCTATTGTTGCCTATGTTCTAGGACTTCTTTTCAAATTTGCCCTTAGCCGAAAAAGAGAATACTTAGCTGACGCAGGTGCAGCCCAAATGACTAAAAATCCCTTGGCACTAGCCTCTGCACTCCGAAAAATTTCTGGAAATGCGGATGTCAATGAGGTTAAAAGTGAAGACATTCAGGAAATGTTTATTGAGAATCCTCCTGGAAGCACCGCTGGATTACTTGGTAACATTGGTTCCCTTTTTTCAACACACCCACCCATAGAAAAAAGAATTGAACTATTAGAGCAATTCTAAAGACACCAAATAGTATCGATTTAATACCCTACTGCTCCACCATTCGGACTTGAAGAATCTGCAGCACCAATGTAAACCTTAAA
>Ga0102864_1000492_pt1 | contig 9811 bp, 5 predicted proteins | sample Colrivmet1449B02_FD_84976 | JGI IMG/M metagenome (GOLD analysis project Ga0102864, IMG submission 84976) | Estuarine microbial communities from the Columbia River estuary - metaG 1449B-02 | ecosystem: Environmental > Aquatic > Marine > Intertidal zone > Estuary | place: USA: Columbia River Estuary...
AGAGGATAATTCAGATTTTATTAAAACCCATCCTAACTTACATCCTAATAGTTCTGCTTATGAAATATATTGGACAGAAGAATTGAATAGATTAATTTATGGTTATTGGGGAAAAGAAGAAACTAAACAAGGAATAAGATATAGATTTATTCCTCCTCAACTATATTATTTTATTAACTATCATACAATGATGGTTACAATAAAAAAACAAAGGATTAAAAGTAAGCCTTTTCTTTGGGATATTAATTATACTATAATGAACTTATGGTTTATAGCTAGAGGATTTAGTGGGTTTAAAGATGATCCTGATTATACCTCTAACTATACAGTTTATCTAAAAGAACAAAAATTAAAGTATCCTAATAATGCTGATATTCCTTTACATTTACTAGAGACTTTAACAGAAGATTGTTATAAAGAAAATGGTACATTAAAAGAATATATAGATCCTTTAGAATACTTAAACTCTACACACAAAGAATCTTTAGGTATACCTTTATATGATAACTACTCTACTAATTTATTCTTGTTTGGATCTAGAGGGGGTGGTAAATCTTTTATGGCATCAGCTATATTAGAACATGAGTATTTAACAGATGGGGCAAAAAGTATGGAAGACTTTTTAGCTAAGAGAAATAAAGTAGAGATATTTTGTGGTGCACCTATTGCTTCTAAATCTTCAGATTTACTAGATAAATTTAAAGATTCTCTTGATAATTTACCAGGAGAATATTCAAATGGTAGAGAAATGTTTCCTCCCCCTTTTTCTAGACAAAGTTCTGGAACATTAAAAGTAGGTAATTCTAAAAATCCATATAGATTTCATTATGAGAAAAAAATTGGAAATACTACAAAAGTTGTAGGTACAGGAACATTATTAAAACATGAAACTTTTAAAGAAAATAAGCAAGCTGCAGTTGGAGGTCGTTATACTGTAATAGTAATAGAAGAGGTAGGTTTGGAGGATAGTTTGCTTACAATACATGGAGCTAATAGATCTACACAAGACTTGGGAACAGGTAAGTTTGGGTCTTCTTTATACATTGGTACATCAGGGGATGTGGACAAAGTTATTGAAACAGAGATTATATTTAGAGATCCTGAAGCTTATGATTTTTTAAGTTTTAATGATACTTATGAGGGTAGAAATAAAATAGGATTTTTCCTACCAGCTTATTATACCAATGAAATGTTTAAAGATAAGAATGGAAATACTAATATAGAAAAAGCATTAGAGTATGAGTATTATGAAAGAGAGAAAGCTAAAAAAGCTAATAATACTGTAGCTTATGATGAATTAATAATGTCCAGACCTATTAAGCCTTCAGAAATGTTTTTATCTAGGACAGGTAATAAGTTTCCTATTGCTATGCTTAGGGAAGTTCAAGCAAATAATGATAAGTACCAATACAAAAAACATTTAAGAACAATTGGAAGTTTAATTCCTGATAAAGATTATATTTTTGGAGTAAAATTTAGGGCTGATACAGACTTGAGACCTATTGATAGATTCCCTCATGACCAAAAATCTAACTTACAAAGTGCTTGGGAATTTTATGAACACCCTCCTGCTGGATTAATTCCTACTAATTTATATAAAATAATTTATGACCCTATTAAAGATGAGGGTGGTGGTACATCATTGGCGGCTATATATGTTTATAAATCTAATAACACAATAGATGGTAATGGTAATGAACTAGTAGCTTGGTGGGTAGGAAGGTATGATATGCCAGAAGATATTCATTTACAATGTGTTTTAGCTGCTAAATATTTTAATGCACAGGTAATGTTTGAGAATAACATTATTGACTTTAAAAACTATTGTATGCGTACAGGCAACTATCATATACTTGCTCCCACACCTAAACAAATTATTGAAAAGGCTGTAAAAGACCCTACAATGAAATATGATGTAGGAGTACCTATGACAAATCCTCTAAAGCAATATGCTCTAAGATTATCCCAACAATGGTTGCTAGAAGAAAAAAAGAAATATGTTGAAGAGTTAATAGATGGAACTAATAGAGAAATAATTGTTAGAAACTTAGATACAATTAAAGATGATTTGCTATTAGAAGAACTTATACAATACAATGATAAGGGAAACTTTGACAGGGTATCTGCTTTTTTACTATTAATGCTTTGGATTGAACAAGATAAAGAATTGGTTATTAAGGAGACAGAAAATATTGTTAAAAAAACTAGTTTAGATTTTTATCAAGAATTGCATAATAACAGGCTCAAAAATAAACTTTTAATAAATTATTAATTTTTTTTTAATTTTGTAGATTAAATTATTATTACATGGTAGTAAATGAAAATTATGTTAGTGGTGTACTTTTGTCTCAAGTAGGCACTGATAGATATTCCTATAATAAAAAATAGCAAATAATTATGAATGGGCTAGAGCAAAAATGGATTTTTTTGCTAACCAATATAATTTCTATAATGAAAGAAAAGAAAAGTTCAAAGTAAACTATGAGTTATTTAATGGTAGAATGGACTTTGATAGTTACTTAGATACTGGTAGAGTTATTTCTACAGAACTAGGAGTTGATATTCCAGAAATGGAATTTAACCAAAGTGACTATATTCATTTCCCTATACTACAAAATGTATTAAATGATTTAGAAGGAGAAGAGATTAAAAGACCTTTTAACTTAAGAGTAGTTACAACTAGTTCTAATAGTGAGGCTGTTAGACAAAAAACTCGCAAAGAGTTGTTAATAGAAAATACTTCAAAAATAGTAAAAGAACAATTACTAACAAAGATAAAAGCAGATAATGCTAAAAAAATTCAAGAGGCTAGGGCTAATATGGACCCTACATTAGATCCTGAATATTTAAAAAAATTAGAAGAATTACAGCAAAGTCTAGATTCGCAAATAGAGCAAACCTTACAGAGAATAACTCCTGTAGAGGTAGAGACATACATGGCAAATCATTTTAAATTGCCTGAAGAAAAGCTAACAGATGAAATTTTACAATATCATATAAGAACAGATAGGTTAAAATTTGTATTTGATAAAGGTTGGAAAGATGTAATTATTACAGGAGAAGAAGTATACTGGACTGGAGAATGGAATGGTAAGCCTATTATTAAAGTTTGTAACCCATTATACTTTAACTATTCTAAGTCTAAAGATATAGATTATTTAGATGAATCTGACTGGTGCACTTATGATGAATATTTAAGTATTTATGAAATATACCAACATTTTGGTAATATCATTACTGAAGAAGAAAGAGAAGTTTTAGATAAATATGAATCTACTTTAAACTCTCCTTCAGATTCTAAAGTATGGGAAGTAATTCCTAATGCTCTTATGGATGGTATAAATTCAGAAAATACACCTACTTGGACAGATCCTTGGCAAGATGATTATAATGATAATTATAAAACTAGAAGACTTAGAGTAACCCATATTGTATGGAAGACTTTGAAAAAAATTAAATATATTTATAGATTAAATGAGAACAATACTTTAGAAAAGAGTATTGCTGATGAGACTTATGTATTTAATAAAGCTACAGATATTAAACAAGAAATTCTATGGATACCAGAATATTGGCATGGTTATAAAATTTTTACCAATCCTAAGATTTATTTAAAAATTGAACCTATTCCTAATCAATATAGAGATATTGATAATCCTTTTCAAATAAGAGGACCTTATACAGGAACAGTTTACTCTGCAAGAAACTCTGCACCAATATCTATTGCAGATTTAGGAAAGCCTTGGCAGTTTCTTTATAATGTGATTGTAAATCAAATTATAGAGATTATGAAAACTGATATAGGTAATATACTATTAGGTTTACAAGAGCAAATACCTAAAGACCTTACTCCTACACAATGGATGACATATATTAAGAAGTTTAAAGTAGCTTTAATTAGTGCTTCAAAAGATGGGGATTTAAGAAGCATGGGTATTGACCCTCAGTATTGGAAAAGTATAAATCTATCTCATACTCAAGACATTGCACAAAAAATTAATTTATTAGATTATATTGAGAGAAAAATGACTCAAGCTATGAGTTATAATCCTAACAGATTAGGAATGCAATCTCCTTATGAGTCTATAGGTAATAATCAACAAAATATTATACAATCTTCTAATCAAACAGAAAAGTGGTTCTATATGCATAATTATGTAAAAGAAAGAACTACTGAAAACTTTATAGAAATTTGTAAAGTAATTTATAAAGATAATCCATTAAAAGCTTCTTATATTTTATCAGACCTAAGTGTAGCTACCTTAAATACAGAATTAGTTGATTTTGCTAATTATAACTATAAAGTATATATTACAAATACACTTAAAGATACGCAGGTAATCAATGAGTTAAAAGGATTAATTCAACCACTTATACAAAATTCAGGTGGAGACTTAAGAATAGTTCCTGAAATTTTAACTTCTGAAAATGCAACAGACATTAAAAATGTTATAAATAGACTTCAAGAAGATAAGATTAAGAGAGATGAGCAAGCAGTTCAACAACAACAAGAGCAGCAAATGCAAATGCAACAAATGCAAATGCAAGTAGAACAACAAAGAATGCAGTTTCAAAAACAAATGGCAGATGATAAAAATGCTACTACTTTACAGGCTGCAGAAATAAGTTCTTCTAGGTTTGCAATGCTTAATGATATTAATCAAAATAAAGAAAATGATTTACTTGAACTTGAAAAATTAAAGCAAAGTAATAGTTTACAATCTGAAATAGATGTTGAGAAATTAAAAAAAATTGAATTAGAAAATAAAAAATTAGAAAAAGAAATTAAAAGCCTATAATATTATTTTTAACAAATAAAAAAATATAAAACATTTAAAATCAACTATTTATTTTAAAATTATTTATTTATTAAAATAATAAATTCAAAAATAAAATAATTTTTTTTTAATTTTGTACTACAAAACAAATAAAATATTAACCACATAAAACAATTAACAACATGACAGATAACAATTTAGATTTTGAAATCTTAGAGTTTAATGAAAATATCATCAAAGATGATAATTTAACAGACAAAATAGATTCTTTGAATGAATCAGAAAGTGATGAAGATGAAGAGAATGAAAATGATCTTATCAATTCTGATTTAATAGATGATGAAAACTTAGATGAATTAGACTTATCTGAGGAAGAGAAAAAAACTATTTTAAATAAAAAAAGCAAAGATAATTCTGAAGAATTAGATGAAGAAGAGACTTCAGAAGAAGATGATGCAGAGGATAGTGAGAATCCTTTAAAAGTATTTGCTTCTGAACTAGTTGAAAGAAGGTTACTTAATTTACCAGAAGATTGGAATGGAGATGAAGAGTCTTTATTTGATGCTTATGAAAGCACTATAGAAGAAAAAGCTTTACAAATGGTAAGGCAAGCTTATAAGGTTGATGACCCTAAAGTAGATGGAGTTCTTAAATTTTTAAAACATGGTGGAAATATAGATGAGTATATTTCTACTTACGAGCAAACTAACTGGGTTGACGTAAATATTGAAGATGAAGATAATGCTACAGCTTTAGTTAAAAATTATCTTATAAGTGTTAAAGGATTAGATGAAGAAGAATCTGATGAACTTGTAAAAGGATATACTGAAAAAGGTAAACTATTTACTCAAGCGTCTAAAATTCAATCAGATTTACAGTCTTTTAGAGAAGACCAACAACAAAAACTTATTGAGTCTCAAGAAGAGTATATGAAAATACAAAGAGAACAATATGTAAAAACAGTTGGCAAAATAAGAGAAGTTATTCAAAAAGGAAAAAGTAATAATGTTGTTATTGCTAAAAATGAAAAGAATAACTTAGAAGATTTTATCTTTTCTTCTTTAGAAGTTAAAAATGAAAAAGGAGAAGTAATAGGTAATTCTACTGGATTTAAAAAAATATTGAATGAATATCTTTCAGATCCAGAAAAAATGGTTGCCCTTGCATACAAACTCTATGAGGGGTTTTCTGACAAATCTGATAAAGTTGAAATAGCTAGCAGAGAAAAAAGCAAACTAGCTGAGATTTTAAAAAGAAATGCAGGAAAAGTTAAAACAGAAAAAATTAAACTAGAATTTATAAACTAACTATTTAAAAATAAAATAAATTAATATGAAATTATCACAAAGTAAATTTGGTATTATCAAAGCTCCAATGCTTACGGGAGATCGTAACTGGGGTATGAATTATACCAACCTAAATAATCTTTACCAAGCAGGTTTGATTAAAACAGATACAGAGGCATTAGGTGGTATGGGCCAACTAGCTTCAATGAAATCTTTATTTGATGGTACAGCTCCTTTGCTTGAACTAGCTCAAGGTGCAGATACTATTACTGTAGATGGAAACAAAGTAGAGTGGGAATTTATGGTATCAGGTTACAGACCATCTCTTATTGTAGAGGATGTTGAACCTAGTAATACTACTAAAGGTATTGCTCAAAGACCATTTAAAATTAAAATTGACCTAGGTACTTATGTTGAAGGAGATACTTTAGTATTTACTGACAGCAAAAAATATAACATGCGTGTTATGGCTGCTGGTCAAAAAGATGGTTCTGCAACAATTTACACAGTTAAATTGATGACAGATGATCCTACATTATTTGTACCAACTGATCTATTTGTTATTGGATCAAGAATTATGAAACTTGCTTCTACTTATTCTGAAGGCTCTGTAAAAGGTGGTTCAATGAGTGTAGATTCAATTGGAAAAATTAAATTCCGTTCTGGTCTTTCTAGATTCAGAAAACAATATCAAATGACAGGAGATGCTGCTCAAAGAAAATTGAATGGCAACTTGACTGAAGCAGATTTGTTGATTCTTGCAGGAAGAAAAGCAGGAGAGTCTACAGATGCATTCCAAAAAAGAATTGCAATTGCTATGAATTCTAAGAATAAAGGTAATATGTATATTACTTCAGTTGCTGAAATTAAATTCAACAAAGAATTTGAAATGGAAAAAGAACTTCACTTAATGTATCAAAGAAGTAGTTCTACAGTAGTTGATGAGTCTACAGGTTACTATGTTAATCAAGGTCCAGGTCTTCAAGAAATACTAGAAGATGGTTATAGAGAATTTTATAACACTTTCACAATAGGTCTAGTTAAAGACTTTTTGCAAGATATATTCTTTGGTAGAGTAGCTTATGACCAACGTAATGTTGTAATGTGGACAGGTGAAATAGGACTAAGATTGTTTGATGAGGCTATCAATCAAATAACTCAAGGTTTCTTCAAAGATATGAAAGATTATTTCATCAAAACTGATGGTGCTTCATTGGTACCAGGTGGTCCAACAGGATTGTCTTATACTGAAACTCCATACACTCAATACAAATTGAAATTTGGTGGTTCATTGACAGTTATGCACATGAAAGCTTATGATGACGTAACTTTCAACACTATCCTAGATGAGAATGGTTATCCAGCAGAATCTTCAAGATTTACATTTATAAACTATGGTTTAGGTGATGGCTTTGGTAAAAACATTGCTTATTTGAAATCTTCAAGAGATGTTGCTTATGGTTACACAGGTGGTTTATCTAACCCTTATGGAAATAGTCAAGGAGCATTAATGTCTCATGCTGGTGACTTCTGGACTGTACACAGAATGGAAGATGCTGGTATCCTTGTAAAAGATGTTACTAAGTGTGGGGAATTAATCCCTGCAGCGTTGAGAGGAAAATAAATTCCTTTAGGGTTTCAAGGGGTGAACCCATTAATCACCCCTTTTTATAGTGAAGTAGATTACAGGAATCTAACTCGAAATGGTTCAACTCCATTCTTCACACTAAACATAAACACACAAAAAAACAAACAATATGTCAAACACAACAAGACCACAGAAAGTAAAAATTTACCCTAATATTTTAAAAAATAAACATTGGCAGGTAAATATTGATCCCTCCTATAAACAAATTGGAGAAACCTATGCCTTCTTAGCTAATAGTAATACTATTAGACCTAGATTTGATAAAGCAACTTATCAATATAATTTAGGACCTATTAATGCTAGATATACTAAAGAAGAAATAAATACTTTAGTAAAAAAATTAGGATTTAATGATGAAATAACTGGATTAAAAATCTCAGAAGCAGATTCATCAAATAGATTAGATCCATTTTTTACTAATAAAAATTGCAAAGCAAAACTAGGAAGAGATATAAGTATATTAGCCTTAAAGAATCCTTTAGATGAATTAGTTTATGCTATTATGACTGCAGACCCTATGACAATTGTTGGAGAAAATAATTTGTCAAAACACCCAACAGCAGAATGGATTATTGCAGATGAAGAGGCAGATGCTATAGTTAGAGAAACCAAGAGAGAAAGAGTTAGTAAACTACATGCTAGATTTGAAGGACTTACTAAGACTCAAAAGAAAAATATGTCTACAGCGTTAGGAATAAAATTAACAGGTGAAGAAAAAGAAGTTATTGTAGAAGATTTACTTTACTCTAAAATTACAGAAAATTCTTCTAGAGAAACACTAACAGCTATACAAGATTTATTCTTAGAATTATCAGACCCTAAAAATAAAGCAAAATTAGAATTAACAGTTTTAACAGAGCAGTTGTTTCAATATGCAATATTAAGAAAAGAAAGTACAAAAGTATTATTTAATGGAGAGACTCTTGCTACTGACACAATACATATTGTAGACTTCTTATCTAAACCAGAAAATTCTGCATTATTGTTGACTTTAGAGGAGGCTTTAAAAGCTAAGATGAAGTAATGTATTCTATAAAAGAAGCCCACTATAAATTTAAACAACACGCTAATAAAGTAGATGGATTAAGAAATGCAAATTTTCTTATACCTCAGATTGATGAGTACATATTTGAGGCCTATATAATTTATGTTGAAAATATTTGTGAGCAATTAGAGTTAAATCAAAAGCGCAGAGATGACATTAGGCAGTTAGAAATTAAAGACCTAGAAATACCTGTCATTAAAGTAACTGATGAGTATTATACTGCAAATTTGCCTGATGATTATTATAGATATTTAGAATCATATTCTTTGTGTAAAAATGAAAAATGTGAGAATAAAAAGAAAATAAAAAATTACATTATTCAGAAAGATGATATATATGTAAATGATCCTATGTTTAATTCTTCATTTACTTTTGAACGAGTAAATTTAGATCTTTCAGGAAACAAATTATATCTTTATTACGAAGATTTTGATATAGAAAAAGTATTTCTAACTTATATCAGAAAGCCTTTAAGGCCAGGTAACCCACAAGATTTCTTAAATGGAGGTGGAACTTATAACTTACCTAATGGAACTCCAGCAGTTCAAAGAGATATAGAAATTGACTCTACATTCCAAGCAAACAAAATAATAGATATTGCAGTATTAATTGCAATGAGAGATGTCGGAAACACTATAGATTTTGAATCTCAATTAAATAAAATTTTAAACATATCAAAAATATAATATTAAAAAACTTTAAATAAATAAATTATGTCAACTAGAATTCAAAAAACTATTTTCCTTCCAACCAAAGGAAATACTGCTATTGTTACAACTGGTACAGCTTTGTACGATGCAGTAAACAAATGGTACAATTTGGCTCCAGGTCAAATTGGATTTTTTAACACTGCAACTAATACTGCAGTAAATGCTTCTACTATTGTAGGAGTAAAAGAAATTTTTATTGCAATAGGTGTAGGTACTGTTACTGGTCAAGCTACAAAGTCTAAAAAAGTAAGACTAAGTAATGGAGAAAATATTTCTTCATGTCTTATTGATTATGCTAATGTAGATGCTCCACAAGAAGGTAGCTCAAATACTGCTTCATTTTA